>JAABUQ010001757.1_pt1 | contig 45246 bp, 45 predicted proteins | sample 5560001 | NCBI WGS metagenome assembly JAABUQ01 (sample SAMN10711888, study PRJNA513371) | rock metagenome | isolation source: Antarctica rocks | place: Antarctica: Victoria Land, Finger Mt nord | collected 2015-12-18 | reverse complement strand
CCAAGCTGCGCGGCATCGCCGCCGAGACGCTGGTGCTGCCGGCGGTGGACCCGTTCGTGGCGCCGATCCTGTACGCGATCCCGGTGCAGCTGCTGGCCTACCAGGTCGCCGTGCTGAAGGGCACCGATGTGGACCAGCCGCGCAACCTCGCCAAGTCGGTGACGGTGGAGTAAGGGGACGCCGAACCGAAGTTTGATGCGGGCGGGTGCCCGGTATCGGGCGGAGCGCCCCATTCAGGGATTCGTGGACGGCGGACAGTTTTCGCTGCAGCGTTAACTGGAATGCCCCTCACCTTCGACGCGGACAAGAACGCGGCGAATATCGCGAGCCGCGGCGTTTCCTTCGAGCGCGTAGCGGAGTTTGACTGGGCCGCGGTGCTGCTGGTGGATGACGACCGCCGTGACTACGGCGAAAGACGGGTTCGGGTGTTCGCGTTCCTTGATGGGCGCTTGCACATAGCCGTCGTCACGCCGCGCGGCGTGGATTTGCGCGTCATCAGCCTGAGAAGGGCAAACCGTAAGGAGGTGAAACTATATGAAACTGAAAAAGGACAACGCGGCAGAACGCCCTGACGACGAGAACCCCGAATTGACAACTGCGGAACTACGCAGGGCGAGACCCGCTAGTGAGATGCTGCCGGAGTTGATCGGCGCAAAAGCGGCGCAAGAATGGCTCCGCCGAAGCCCCGGCCGGCCGCCCAAGGAACACCGAAAGGTTAATCAGACGCTTCGCATCGACCCGGACGTCCTGGAAGCCTACCGGCAGGAAGGGCAGGGGTGGCAGACGCGCATCAACCAGCTCCTGCGCGACAACATGCCAAAGCAGCCGAAGTAGGCGTGTTCCCAAGATCGCCCATGACTGAGTTGCCACGTTTCCTACAAATTGTTCTGAGGCAGATGCGGTTGGCCGAACGCGTGGTGCTGGGTCTCTGGGCCAGCGTGGCCGCCGGTTGTGTCGCAATTTTCGCCTCGGCGCTGCCCTCCATCTACGCGCAGGAATACCGCATCCGCTGCGGATCACTGGGCCTGACCAGGATGGCGATCGGGCTTGTGCCCCAGTGCATCGGCGTAGTCGTAATGCTGACCGCGTTCTTCAGCGTGGGCAGGGGACTGATCGCGGCGTGCAAGTGGCGGTGGGCTTCGGGGCTGCCAGTCGCGGGCGCCATATTACTGGGTCGCCGCGGCGCTCGCTGGGGCTGGTGGGTTCGTGTGGTTCGTGAACGAGGACGCGATCCTGATCGCGAACCCCCCGCCGCTACCGTCGAATCTCACCGACGATCCTGTGAAGGAGTGGATATCGCAGCACGCGGGACAGTCAGGCCAGTCCTAGTTTCGCGGCGCGGCAGTCCTATTTAACACAGCCGCTAATCCCCGACGCAGCACTGCCATCCGCAAGGCCGTCGTCAAGCACGAGGCCGCAAGTCGAGGAAGAAGTGTGGAGATCACGAGCATTCGGCCCGACTCCGGGCTATGTGCGCAAGCCGAGTATCGCTGCTACGCGCGCCAGCACCGCCTCGACGACCGGTTCCGGTGCCGCAGCAATGAAACGGCCGTGCCGTGAACGATAGTCCAAGCTCCGTGTCTGATCGGTCAGCAACACGCCGCTCACGCGCCCGCCGGGCGGAATGCTGACTTCGAAAGGCCATCGTCGCGCCTGCGATGTCACTGGCGTGATGAAGGCAAAGCCGGTCACGCGGTTGAACGGTTCGTTGCTGAGTACCAGGACTGGGCGCTCACCCCTTTGTTCGTGTCCCGCTTGTGGCGTCAGCACGAGTCGCATGAAATCCCCGCGCGCAGGCACGTACGGCTCAGACATCAGACGATTTCGCGTCCAACCGGCGCGCCCCAATCGACCGGCTCGTGCCGGTTCTCGGGGGTGCATCGAAGCAGCAAGGCTTCAAGCGTGATTGCAGGATCGGCCTCGCGCTCGAGGATCAGGCGCTCGCCGTCAACGGAAAACGTAACGCGCGATCCCCTCGTCAGCGAGAGCTGTTCCGCCAGCCGCTTGGGCAAGCGGATGGCCAAGCTATTGCCCCATTTCTGCACTTGAGCCATTGAACAACCCTCGATGTCTCTACAATGTCGATATTATATGCGGGTCGGTCAACCGCGCCATGCTTATAACCTCGCCCGCCCGCGAGCACCTGCTTCACCGAGGTTGCATGTCCGCCGGCGCGGCCGGCGCGGTCATGACCATGCCGCGGCTTGCCATAGAGGTGGGCAGGACCTGGGGTGCGGCTAGCAATACCACGCCATACGCCACGAGGGCGACGGCTGTGACACGAGCCACCGCCCGCCTACGGCGCATCGACTTCTCGGCAAGGACCACGAGCGTGATCGCGGCCATGGCGGCGAGATTCATGACGCCCAGCGGGAACAGGATCAGGAACAGCAGCCAGCAGCAGCCCAGGCAATACGCGCCGTGCAGCAATCCCATGCGCAGCGCGCCCGCCGCGCCGTCGCGCCATGAGGTCATGATGAAGCTGATCGGCGTGCGGCACTTCGATAGGCAGAGGTCCTTGAGCGGCGTGAGCTGATAGAGGCCCGCCGCGATGATGATTGCTCCGCCAATCCGGGCGGCGCTGGTCGACGATAGTGAGGCGCGCGCGGCAACCGCCTCAGCGGCAAGCGCACCTGCGTAGGCGGCAACACCCGACAGGGTCCAAACTATCATGTAGGCTGCCACGAACACCCAAGTTGCAACGAAGCCCTCGCCCCGCAGGCGTTTGCTTGCCTGAACTTTATGGAACGTGAGGATCATGGGTGCGGCGGTCGGAAACATCATGGCCACCATCATGATCACCCAGATGGCGAGAAACGTCGGGGCGCCCATGCCCATGGTCGGCGAGGCCATATCCATGTCCGCGCCCATGTTCTGCCAGGCAAGCAACGCCCAGGCGACCGCCGCGAGCGCCAAGAGCAGAGCCAGGATGGCGTTCCCTTGCACGAGGAGCCGGTCGGTCTGGCCGCGTTGCATAACAGCGTCGTCTCCCCCGCCGGCAGGTGGCGCCGCGGCCAACATCGAGCGGCCCGCGGGCCGCCGGCGGCTAGTTCGACCAGCTGATCGGCGCGTAGTGGCCGTTCTTGCCCGAATTGTCCCATCTCATGCCGTGGTCGGCGAAGGTGCTGCCGCTGCCGCCGACGCCGAACGCGAGCTTGTCCGGCGCGACCGGGTGACCTATCGCGGCCCAAATCTCGCCGCTCGGATGCATGCTCCCCAGCGGCTCCACCACCATATTCATGATGCCGGGAATTTCAGCCGAGCGGGTTTTGCCGTTGATGGCGTATCTGATCGCCGTCTTCTTCGCGCCGAGATGCGTGCCGACCAACGGCGCGAACGCCGCCATGGGGCCACCCTCGGCACCGCCGAAGATGGCGCCGAGCGCCGCTGTTTGCTGGTCGTCCGCGTGCTCGTCGATATAGGCGCCAAGCGTCCAGTTGCCGTCCCCCATGGCGCCGGGCGTGTGGGCGACCACGGCGACGTTGAGCCCGTCGAGCGGCACATCTCCGTAGCGGCCCGTATCGATGTGGAAGACGAGTGCCACGTCGCACACGCCCTGGGTCGGCCGCGCTGTCAGCGGCGCCGCCGAGGAAACGAGGCACGGACACACCACGTCGCAGTTGCAGTTCTCGAAATAGTCGCCGGACAGGTTCCACTTGGTTTGCGTTGCCATTTCCCCCCCGCATGACGACGAACCGGTTATTTCGTTTCGTCCTCGGCTCTGTAGGCCGACAATTCCTGGCTGTCGAGTGCCATCGGCGCCGCTCGCGTACGGTCGGGCGTCTAACGATCCTGGCGCGTGATCCTCTCGGAAAGGTGCGCGACGACCACCCCGAACACCCGGATCGTCGCTTCGTTCACGACCGTGCGACCATCTGGTTGCAGATACAGCCACTGCTCCATCGTTCCGCCGACCGGTGTTTTCATCGGGTAGCGCAGGTGAAACAGGTCGCCGTAGGCCTCTCCCTCCACCCGCCCTGATGCATCGGTCAGGGTCGCGTCATAGTGGTGCGAGTCGAGCCGTCGCATCACCCAGCTTCGCATCTCCGGCGGCTCGTGATCGAAGATGACGGCCTGATCCAGGCGGAAGCTCCCGTCCGGCTGCGCCATCCCGGAGCCCGTCACATGAAACCGGCGCGTCGGCGCACCCGCGCTGTTCTCCAGCACGCCGCTCGAGCTGGTCGCCCCGCCGAAGAAGAGTTCCGGCCGCATTTCCGGCTTGCCGCCCTCGAATGCGGCCGGCAAGAGCGCCGGCGAGCAGCCGCCAAGGCAGGCTGCCAGCAAGATGCCAATCGGGGCCGGGAGCCTGGTCGGCTTCAAGCAATGCCTCCCGATGCGCGATCCCGGCCCCCTTGTCTGACCTCGCGCTACTTGGTCGGGAACATGGCGATCCGGTCGCCGCGGAAGGTGCTGACCCAGAGCTCGTTGCCGACCTTGATCGCGCCGGTGCCGGCGCCCATCCCGCCGTAGCTGCCGGCCTTGACCAGCGTGGTCAGCTTCATCGTCTTCGGGTCGAGCGCGTCGACCTGGAACGGCACGTTGGGGCAGTTCGCGTCCGTCGACTCGAAGCAGGCGAGCACCTCCTTCACCGAGGTCGCCTGTCCGCCGGCGTAGATGGTTTTCTCGTCCGGGGACCAACGGAGATTGTCGGTCAGGAATCCGGTGCGGATCGTGTCCGTCTTGGCCGGCTTGTTGTGGAGATTGATGCGGGCGATCTCCTTGCCCGACCACACGGCGACGTAGACCATCTTGCCGTCCGGCGAGGCGATGACGCCGTTCGGCCCGGACATGCCCTTGCTGCCCGGCACCTCCGACCAGCCCTTGCCCGGGCTCCACGCGAACAGTCCGCCGACCGGCTTGCCGGTGCTGAGCTTGTCGATGCGCTGCGGGTCGGTCGGGTCCCACAGGCTGGTGACGATCATCGCGCCCCGAGGCGGCACGGCGGCCACGGCGTCCGGCCAGGCCCCCTTCGGCGCGGTGATGCAGCCGGTCCAGGTCAGGGCCGGCTTGTCCTTGGAGAGATCGACGTCGAACACCTCGACCGCTTCGCGTCCGCCGTGATTGACCGCGTAGAGCGTGCGCTGCGCCCCGCTCGCCGGCGTGATGTCGAGCCCGTGCGGGCCGAACACCTTCATGTCCGGGGCGCCGGGGCAGTCCGGGTATTTCGCCTGGTCGGGCTTGATCGCGATGTCGGCCGGCTGCACCGCCGAGGCGGTCGCGTTGCGGGTGTCGAACAGATACAGGGTGCCCTGCTTGCCCGCCGCCGCGAGGTCGCTGCCGATCACCCAGTGGGTGCCCTTGACCGGCGCCCAATCCTCCACGTTGTTGACGCCGCAGATGAACTTGGCCCCGTTCGCGGGACCGCAGGCCTCGTCGGCGCGCGCCGGGCTTCCGAGAGCGAGGCCGGCCAGCAGCAGCGCCGCGGCCCCGAGCGGGCGCGCGACCGCGCACGCCAATTCCCGGGCTTCTCCTGTGTTACGCATTGGTTTCCTCCGCGGTGGCGCCGGGCGGCGCCTATGTTTGGGGGCGATCCACACGGGAAGGAACACAGCCATGCTGAACCCCACCGCCCCGCTGCCGCTGGCGGACCCGAGCCTGTTCCGGCAAGCCAACTACATCGACGGCAAGTGGGTCGAGGCCGACAGCGGCAAGACCATCCCCGTCCGCAATCCGGCCACCGGCGAGGTCGTGGGCGAGGTGCCGGCGCTCGGCGCGGCCGAGACGCGGCGGGCGATCGAGGCGGCGAACCGGGCGTGGCCCGCCTGGCGCGGAATGCTGGCAAAGGAGCGCGCGGCGATCCTGCGGCGGCTGAACGACCTGATGCTCGCCAACACCGACGACCTCGCGCTCATCATGACGGCCGAGCAGGGCAAGCCGCTGGCCGAGAGTCGCGGCGAGATCGCCTATGCGGCGAGCTTCATCGAGTGGTTCGCCGAGGAGGCCAAGCGGGTCTACGGCGACACCATCCCGCAGAACGCCAAGGGCCGCCGGATCGTCGTGATGAAGGAGCCGATCGGCGTGTTCGCCGCGATCACGCCGTGGAACTTTCCGGCCGCGATGATCACCCGCAAGGCCGGCCCCGGCTGGGCCGCCGGCTGCACCGGCGTGATCCGCCCGGCCAGCCAGACGCCGTTCTCCGCCCTCGCACTCGCGGTGTTGGCGGAGCGGGCCGGGATGCCGCCCGGCGTGTGCAACGTCATCACCGGCCCCTCCGGCGAGACCGGCCGCGAGCTGACGGCCAACCCGCTGGTGCGCAAGCTGTCGTTCACCGGCAGCACGGAGGTCGGCGCCAAGCTGCTGGAGCAATGCGCGCCGACCATCAAGAAGACCAGCATGGAGCTCGGCGGCAACGCGCCCTTCATCGTGTTCGACGACGCCGACCTCGACGCCGCCGTCGCCGGCGCGATGGCAAGCAAGTACCGCAACACGGGGCAGACCTGCGTCTGCGCCAACCGCTTGCTGGTCCAGGACGGCGTGTTCGACGCCTTCACCGCCAAGCTGACGGCGGCGGTGGAGGCGATGAAGGTCGGCAACGGCATGGAGGAGGGGGTCACGCAGGGGCCGCTGATCAACCCGGACGCCGTGAAGAAGGTCGAGGCCCATATCGCCGACGCCGTGGGCAAGGGTGCGAGGGTGGTGACCGGCGGCAAGCGGCACGCGCTCGGCGGCAACTTCTTCGAACCGACCATCCTGGCCGACGTGACGAAGGACGCGGACGTGTTCCGCGAGGAGACATTCGGGCCGGTGGCCCCGCTGTTCCGGTTCAAGACCGAGGACGAGGCGATCAGGATCGCCAACGACACCGAGTTCGGCCTCGCGTCGTACTTCTATTCTCGCGACATCGGCCGCATCATCCGGGTGGCCGAGGCGCTCGAATACGGCATCGTCGGCGCCAACGAGGGCATCATCTCGACCGAGGTGGCGCCGTTCGGCGGCGTCAAACAGTCGGGGCTCGGCCGCGAGGGGTCGAAGTACGGGATCGAGGATTATCTCGAGATCAAGTATCTGACGTTGGGCGGCATCGGCACATAGGCCCTCACCCAACCCTCTCCCGGAGGGAGAGGGCTTCTGCTCCCTCTCCCCTCGGGAGGGGGCCGGGGTGAGGGCGGGGGAGCGGCATGGCATACGACTTCGACCTGTTCGTGATCGGCGGCGGCTCCGCCGGGGTGCGGTGCGCGCGCATCTCGGCCGGCCACGGGGCCAGGGTCGCGATCGCCGAGGAGCGGTTCTGGGGCGGCACCTGCGTCAACGTCGGCTGCGTGCCCAAGAAGCTGCTCGTGCAGGCCGGCGAATACGGCGCCTGGGCGGACGACGCCGCCGGTTTCGGGTGGGCCATCAAGAAAGGCCCGCACGACTGGGCCAAGCTGATTGCCGCCAAGGACCGCGAGATCGGACGGCTGAACGGGCTCTATCGCCGCCTGCTCGACAACGGGGGAGTGACCGTGTTCGAGGCGCGGGCGACGTTCGTCGACCCGAACACTCTGGAGGTCGCGGGCAAGCGGGTGACCGCCGAACGCATCGTGATCGCGACCGGCGGACTTCCGGTGCGCCCCGACATTCCCGGCGCGGCACTCGGCATCGTCTCCGACGACGCGTTCTACCTGCCGAGCATGCCGCGCCGGGTCACGATCATCGGCGGCGGCTACATCGCGGTCGAGTTCGCCGGCATCTTCGCCCATCTCGGGGCGGCGGTGGATTTGGTGTATCGCCAGATGCTTCTGTTGCGGGGTTTCGACGAGGACCTTCGCGAGGGGCTGGCCGAGACGCTGAAGGTGGACGGGATTGTGCTGCACCCCGGGGCTCAGCCGCATCGCCTGGACAAGCACGGCGACGCCAAGCGGCTCACGCTGTCCAACGGACATACGATCGACACCGATCTCGTGTTCTTCGCCACCGGCCGCAAGCCGCACACCGAGGGATTGGGCCTCAAGGCGGCCGGCGTCGCGACGAACCCGGTCGGCGCGGTGATCGTGGACGCGCAGCTGCGTACCAGCGTGCCGCATGTCTACGCGATGGGGGACGTGACCGACCGGCTCAACCTCACGCCGGTCGCGACCGCCGAGGGCCACGCGCTTGCCGATACGCTGTTCGCGCGCAAGCCGCGGCACATCTCGCTCGACAAGGTGCCGACCGCGGTGTTTTCCACGCCGCCGTGCGCGAGTTGCGGCCTGACCGAGGCGGCGGCGGCGATGCACGGGCCGGTCGATGTCTACGTGACGCATTTCACGCCGATGCGGCACGCGATCAGCGGGCGTCGCCGGCGGACGATGATGAAGCTGGTCGTCGACCAGAAGACCGAGGTCGTCGTGGGCGCACACATGCTGGGCGAGGACGCGCCCGAGATCATGCAAGGCTTGGCCATCGCCATCGCGTGCGGCGCGACGAAGGCCGATTTCGACCGCACCATTGGCATTCACCCCACGGCGGCGGAGGAATTCGTCACACTGCGCACGCGCACACGGGTTGCCGGCGTGGCGCAGGCCGCCGAGTAATCGGGATGTCGAGCGGCGGCGAAGGGGACGAGATGATGACGGCCAGCATGCGGGATGACGAGCGCGGCGCGCCTGGTTGGGCCCCGGATTCGTGGCGTCGCCGGCCGATCCGGCAGGTTCCGGCCTATCCCGATCCGGACAGGCTCGCCGAGGTGGAGGCGCGGATCGCCCGGTATCCGCCCCTGGTGTTCGCCGGCGAGGCGCGGCGGCTCAAGGCGTCCTTGGCGCTCGCGGCCGAGGGCAAGGCGTTCGTGCTGCAGGGCGGCGACTGCGCCGAGAGTTTCGGCGATTTCACCGCCAACGTGATCCGCGACACGTTCCGGGTGCTGCTGCAAATGGCCGTCGTGCTGACCTTCGGCGCCAGCGTGCCGGTGGTCAAAATGGGCCGCATGGCCGGGCAGTTCGCCAAGCCGCGCAGTTCGGACAACGAGGTGGTCGGCGGCGAGACGCTGCCGAGCTACCGCGGCGACATCGTGAACGGGCCCGGCTTCACCCCGGAGGAGCGCTTGCCGGACCCGGCGCGCATGGAAACCGCGTATTTCCAGTCCGCCGGCACGCTCAACCTGCTGCGCGCCTTCGCCGGCGGCGGCTACGCCGACCTGCATGAAGTGCATCGCTGGAACCTGGAGTTCGCCGCCCGCTCGCCGCTCGCCGCGCGCTATCAGGATCTCGCCCACCGCATCGACGAGACGCTCGGCTTCATGGCCGCTTGCGGCATGAACAGCGGCAACACCCCGCAGGTCCGCGAAGCCGATTTCTACACCAGCCACGAGGCGCTGCTGCTGCCCTACGAGCAGGCGCTGACCCGCGTCGATTCGACCACGGGCGATTGGTATGCCTGCTCGGCGCACTTCCTCTGGGTGGGCGATCGGACCCGTCAGTCGGACGGCGCGCATGTCGAGTTCCTGCGCGGCGTGCGCAACCCGATCGGCATGAAGGTCGGCCCCACCATGGATCCCGACGAGCTGGTCGGGTTGCTGGCGACGCTGAACCCGCATGACGAGCCGGGGCGGATCACGCTGATCAGCCGCATGGGCGCCGAGCACGTCGCACGTAAGCTGCCGCCCCTGCTGCGGGCCGTGCGCCGGTCGGGGCGTCCGGTGGTATGGCTGTGCGACCCGATGCACGGCAACACGGTGTCCACCGCTTCGAGGGTCAAGACGCGGAACTTCGACGCCATCCTGTCCGAGGTGCGCGCCTTCTTCGACGCCCACGCTGCCGAGGGCACCTGGGCGGGCGGCGTGCACGTCGAGATGACCGGCCACGACGTGACCGAGTGCGTGGGCGGCGCGCATCGGCTCACTGAAGCCGATCTCGGCGACCGATACGAGACGTTCTGCGACCCGCGCCTCAACGCCGAGCAGTCGCTGGAGCTCGCCTTCCTGGTCGCCGAGGAGCTCAAGGCGCGCCGGCAGCCGGGCCGCCGCGCGCCGGCGATCGCCGCGCAGTAGGGCAGCGCGTGACCGCCGCCGGGGTTGACGAGTTGGGCAACGACGTGGACGGAGTGGCGCTGGCCGCCGACATCGCCGCACGAACCGACACGTATTTCAACCGGACCAAGCAGATCGCCTCGCGCTTCGGCGATAAGCAAGTCACGTATGCCCTGTTCCTGCGCCGTCCGGTAATCTGCGCCCCGCGCCTCGCCTTAGACTGGCTGGCAAGGGTCGCGGCCGCCCGCGGTGTGGCGCTCGAAGTCGATGTAGTGCATCCCGAGGGTAGCTGGGTCGGCGCCGGCGAGCCGATCGCCTACGTCACCGGCAGTTTCGTCGCACTCTCGGATTGCGAGACGATCCTGTTGCAGAAGCTCGGGCCGGCCTGCGTCGCGGCGCACAACGCCTACCAGATGTGCCTGGCGCTCCCCAAAGTCGCTTTCCTGGCGATGGAGGCGCGGCATTGCGCCGGGGCCGAGATGCAGGAGATCATGGCCTACGCCGCCTCCGTCGGCAGCGCGGCGGCGCGCAAGGAGGGCGCGCGGGGCTTCGTCGGCAACGCCAATGACGGAACGGCGCACTGGTTCGGCGCGCCGCGCGGGCTCGGCACCATGCCGCATTCGCTGATCGGCTATGCCGGTTCTACGGTCCACGCCGCCGAATTGTTTCGCGAGACGTTCCCCGACGAGCCGATGACCGTGCTGGTCGACTATTTCGGCCGGGAGATCACCGACGGTCTCGCCGTCTGCGCGCGGTTCCCCGATCTCGCGGCATCCGGCCAACTCTCGTTTCGCCTCGACACGCACGGCGCTCGGTTCCTGGAGGGGCTGGACCCGGCCGAGAGCTACGCGGTGCTCGAACGGCACGCGCCAGGCGCCATCCGCCGGTATCGCAGCGAGACCGAACTGCGCTACCTCGTCGGCACCGGCGTGTCGGCGGCGGCGATCTGGCGGATGCGCGAGACCCTGGATGCGGCCGGCTACCCGCGCGTGCGCATCGTCGCCTCGTCGGGCTTCGGCACCGACAAGTGCCGCGTCATGGCGGACGCCCACGCCCCGATCGACGTCGTCGGCACCGGCAGCTTCATCCCGGACGCCTGGCACGAGACCTACGCCACGGCCGACATCGTGGAGTACGACGAGGTGCCGATGGTCAAGGTCGGTCGCGAGTTCCTGCTGCGGCGCAACGGGGACCGCAAGCGGAACGGCGCCTGATTGTCACGCTGGCAGCGGCTGGGCGACGTAGCGGTTGATCAGCTCCGAAACCACCTCGATGGGTTGCGGTGGGCTGAACAGGTAGCCTTGAACCTGGTTGCAGCCTTCGGCCTCAAGCAGCGCGAACTGTTCCTCGGTCTCGACCCCTTCCGCGATCACCGCCATGCCGAGCGAACGGCCAAGACCGATCACCGCCCGCACGATCGCGATGCAATCCTCGCGTTCCGACAGGTTGCGGACGAAGCTCTGGTCGATCTTGATCTTGTCGAACGGGAAGCGTCGCAGGTAGCTCAGCGAGGAGTAGCCGGTGCCGAAATCGTCCATCGAGATGCGCACCCCGTGCGCGCGCAGCTCGTGCAGGATCGACAGGATCGCCTCGCTGTCCTGTAGCAGCAGCGACTCGGTAATCTCCAGCTCGAGACGGTGAGGGGGAAGGCCCGAGCGGTCGAGCACTTCGGCCACCTCGTCGGCCAGCCTGTTATTCTTGAACTGCTGGGGCGACAGGTTGACGGCGACCTTCACGTAGTCCGGCCACTTCATGGCGTCCGCGCAGGCGCGCTCCAAGACCCAGAGCCCGAGCGAGGAGATCAGCCCGATCTCTTCGGCGACCGGGATGAACTCGGCGGGCATTACCATTCCCCGCGTCGGATGCCGCCACCGCGCCAGCGCCTCGGCGCCGTTCACGGCCCCGGTCTGCACCGAGACGAGCGGCTGGTAGTGCACCTCGAACTGTCCATCCGTGACCGCCTGACGCAGGTCGAGCTCGAGCCGCCGCCGGGCCTGGATGCGCGCGTCCATCGCCGCCTCGAAGAAGCGGAAGGTGCCGCGGCCTTCCGCCTTGGCGCGATAGAGAGCGATGTCGGCGCCCTTCAGCAGCTCGTCCGCGCTTGCCCGTTCGTCCGCCGTGAGGGCGATCCCGATGCTGGTGCCGATGGCGATCTGATGGCGTTCGACCTCGAACGGTATCGCGAGCGCCGCGATGAGACGGTCCGCCAACAGCTTGGCCTGCTCGGGCTGCTCGGTCGCACACTGCACGACGGCGAACTCGTCGCCGCCCAGCCGGACCACCAGATCGGCTTCGCGCGTGCAGTCGAGCAGCCGCGTCGCCACCGCCAGCAGCAGCGCGTCGCCGACCCGATGCCCAAGCGCATCGTTGACCGCCTTGAAGTGGTCGAGGTCGAGACACAGCACGGCCAATCCCTCGCCGCGTCGCATCTCGGCCAAGGCGTGCCGGGTATGATCGTGGAACAGCACGCGATTGGGCAGGCCGGTCAGCGCATCGTGGCGCGCCATGTGAGCCATGCGCATTTCCGTGCGATGGCGCTCGGTGACATCGTCGTAGGTCGCTACCCAGCCGCCGTCCGCCATCGGCCGGCGCGCGACGGCGATCACGCGGCCGTCTTCGAGCGTGCGGGTGAACGCGGCGGACATCGCGCCGTCCGGCGTGGGCGCGACTTGCGGCAGCCCGGGCGGCAACGCCTCCGCGGCCTGCATTCCGGCCGTCGGGGATCCGAACATCGCCGCGAACTGGCGGTTATGGACCAGCACGCGGCCTCCCCGGTCGACCATGCACAGGCCCTGGGTCATGTGGTTCAGCGCCGAGCCCAACCGCGCCTGCTGCGACGCGTTCTCGCGGGCAGGGCCAGCCAGGCTGAGGCGCCGCGTGCCAAGCGCGTGGCGGGCGAACAACGCGAGTGCGCAGGCGATAATAACCGCGGCGACCAGCATAACGCGTCCCATCGCGGCGTTTGCCGCGAACACCCCCGCTACGACGCATACGAGCGCCATGAATAGGCAGCCCAATAGCACTTTGGCGCGAACCGGCATGCGTCAAGCGTAATAAGCGTTGGTTTCAAACTCCTGAACGCGTGATTACCACAGGTTAGGTTGCCATGCCGAGTAGTTCCGATCGCGTCCCGGCCCGGCGGGCACGCCGGCTGGGAGCCGCGTTGAATTGGCGGTCCCGCTCCCCTAGCTTCTGGCGATGACTGGCCGCGTATCACCATCGGCCGCCGTGACCGGCGCCACCGCATGAGCGACCTGTTCGCTCCAGAGGGGGGATGGCGCGTCCGCATCCTCGATCTGAGTGGCGCATCGCAGGACAACGTGGTCGAGGAGATCGATGGGTTTCCGACGCTGATGCACGCCAACGCCTTTGCGCGGGCCTACGTGCGGGATTCCGTGGAACGCTGCCGTGTGCCTGGAATGAACCCCAAGGATGTGCTCGAAGCCTGGTTCGCCTACGGCGAGGATGCCGAGGTCACGGATGCGGGCGAGGGCGGGTGGCGCAGCGGCACCGAGCTCGGCGACTTCGTCGATCGGCCCGCGGGCGAGGAGGAGCGCGACTGGCGCGCAATCGACCCGCGCCGGTTGGGCGAGGACGAGGCGGAGGAATGAACGCCAAGTCGGTCGTCCGCTTCGCGCCCAGCCCCACGGGCCTGCTCCATGTCGGCAATGCGCGTGTGGCGCTGGCCAACTTCCTGTTCTCGCGCCGTCACGGCGGTTCGTTCATCCTTCGGCTGGACGACACCGATCGCGAGCGCAGCCGTCCGGAGTACGAGGTGGGAATCGCGCGAGATCTGCGCTGGCTGGGGCTGGAATGGGATGAAAGCTTCCGCCAGTCCGAGCGGCTCGAGCGCTACGCCGCCGCTGCCGAGCGGCTGAAGCGGGCGGGGCGGCTCTACCCCTGTTTCGAAAGCGAGGAGGAACTGCGCGCCAAGCGCGACCAGCGGGTCCGCCGCGGTCAGGCGCCGGTTTACGATCGGGCCATGTTGAAGCTGACTGCCGAGCAGCGCGCGGCCGCCGAGGCGGGGGGCAAGCGGCCGTACTGGCGGTTCCTGCTCTCGGGCGAGACGGTCGGGTGGACCGACCTCGTGCTGGGGCGACGCCAGGTCAAGCTGCCCTCGGTGTCGGATCCGGTGCTGATCCGCACCGACGGGACGCCGCTGTACACCTTCACCAGCGTGGCGGACGACATCGAGACCGGCGTGACCCACCTGATCCGCGGGGAGGATCACGTGACCAACACGGGGGTGCAGATCGATCTGTTCGCCGCCCTCGACGCGCCCGCACCGGCGTTCGCGCACCTGCCGCTGCTGGTCGATACGGACGGGGGCAAGCTGTCCAAGCGGATCGACAGCTTGTCATTGCGCGGATTGCGGAGCGACGGCATCGAGCCGGTCGCGCTGGCGTCCTACCTGGCCCGGCTCGGGACGGCGGACGATCCGGAGCCGCTGCCGCTCGACGCCTTGGCGGAGCAGTTCGATTTCGGCCGCTTCTCCCACTCCGCCGCCCGGTTCGACGCCCGGCAGCTCCTCGTGCTGAACCGGCGGGTGCTGCACGCTCTTCCGTTCGCCGCTGCCGTTGATCGCCTGCCTTCCGGTGCGACCGAGGCTTTCTGGCTGGCGGTGCGCGGCAACCTCGACCTCCTCAACGAGGCGCGCGGCTGGTGGGACGTGGTGGCCGGCACCATCGTGCCCCCGGTGATCGAGGGCGAGCAGGCTTTCCTGCAATCGGCCTCCGAGCTGCTGCCGCCGGAGCCCTGGGACGGCCAGGTATGGCCGGCCTGGACCGGCGCCTTGCGGGAGGCGAGTGGCCGCAAGGGCCGCGCGCTCTATCACCCGCTGCGGCTGGCGCTCACCGGCGAGGAGCAGGGGCCGGAGCTGCGCGATCTGCTGCCGCTCATGGGCCGTGCCCGGGCGGTGGAGCGCCTCAGGGCGGCCGCGGCTTAGCCGTTCGGGTGCGCCGCTGCCTCGGACCTGGGTTCGCGAACATTCCGATCGCAACAAAACGAATCTGCGACCGAGTGATGAAGCTCACTGCGTATCGTGACGGGACGGGCCAAAACACGCGCATTGGATGAATGGTCATCCAGCAAAAAGCAGGAGACACCGATGCAAAGTTCAGTGATCGCCGTGCTGGCGGTTCTGGGTCTGACCGGCTGGCAGTGGGCCGACGGCACCGAAGCGCACCGGCCCGTTCGCAGCGCCTACGAGGATGCCATCCAGCGTTATCAGGGTGGCGAGACCGTCCGGGATGCGGTCGGACCCCAGCGGACAAAGCCCCTGGCCGACGCTGGCGACGCGGCGGGTGTGGACAACGCCCGGATGGCGGACGGCGCGAACGCCAGCGGCGTGGACGTGACCTACCGCACCGCCGACGGCGCGAACGCGAGCGGTGTGGAAGTGACCTACCGCACCGCCGATGGCGCGGACGCCACGGGTGTCGATAACGCCCGCATCGGCTGACGCGGGCGATGCCGGCCCACGCGCGACCGCGATGCCGTTCCGGGCATCGCGGTCGTTGTGCGTCGGAGGCGGGAACTCAACGCGGCCGGTCGCCCGCCAGCGTGATCCGGTGCATGACCCGCCGGAAGCCGTGGTAATCGTTCACTGGATTGTGCTGGGCGCAACGGTTGTCCCAGAACGCCACGGACCAGGGTTTCCAGACGAAGCGGCAGGTGAACTCGGGGCGGACCTGGTGATCGAACAGGAACCGCAGCAGCCCCGCACTCTCCGCCTCCGCCATGCCGACGAAGCGGCTGGTGTGCGCCACGTTGACGTAGAGCGCGCGACGGCCGGTCTCGGGGTGGGTGCGCACCACCGGGTGCTCGGCGGCGAGCGGCTGCCGCGCCGCTTCGGTGCCGTCCGACTTGACCCGATCCTCCCGCGTGCGTGTCACGTCGGCCTTGGCGCTGTCGCTCACCGCGGAGAGCCCGTCGAGCACGCGCCGCAGGGCGGGCGAGAGCGCCTCGTAGGCGAGATACTGGTTGGCGAACAGCGTGTCGCCGCCATAAGGCGGCAGCTCGCGCGCGGCGAGCAGGGTGCCCATCAGCGGCTCCTCGAGATAGCTGGTGTCGGAGTGCCAGATGCCGCCGAAATTGGTCGTCTCGTGCTCGAGCTTGGCGACGCGGATGATCTCCGGGAAGCCTTCGAGGCCGCGCACGAAGGGATATTCCACGGTCTTGCCGAACCGCTTGGCGAAGGCGAGGAAGCGGTTGTCCGGCAACTCGTGCTGGTCGCGGAAGAAGATGACGCAATGGTCGAGCAGCGCGCGGCGGATCGCGGCGATGGTCTGGTCGGGCACCTCGTCGGCGATTCGCACGCCGCGGATTTCGGCCCCGATCGCGCCGGCGATCGGCTTCACCTCGATGGGCGCGTCACGCATCCCGGTCCCTCCCGTTCCCAGAAGTAGATTAGACCGAGCGGCGAGGCGGGCAAATCGGCCCGTTGCGCCGGGGCCGCCGTTGGCGGAAAAACACCGGATGTCGCCCGTGCTGACCCTCACCAACAGCCGAACCCGCCGCAAGGAGCGGTTCGAGCCGATCGACCCCGGTCATGTGCGGATCTATGTCTGCGGCATGACCGTCTACGATCTCGCGCATATCGGCAACGCGCGCGCGATGGTCGCCTTCGATGTCGTGGTACGGGTGCTGCGGGCGCTCTATCCGCGCGTGACTTACGTGCGCAACATCACCGACGTGGACGACAAGATCAACGTGCGCGCCCTGGAGAGCGGCGAGCCGATCGCGGCGATCACCGCGCGCACCGCGGCCGATTTTCACGCCGATATGGCGGTGCTCGGCGTGCTGCCGCCGGACGTCGAGCCGCGCGCCACCGCGCATGTGCCCGAGATGATCGAGCTCATCAAGCGGCTGATCGCCTCCGGGCACGCCTACGCGGCCGAGGGTCACGTCCTGTTCGCCGTCGCGAGCTTCGCCGAATACGGCCGGCTGTCGGGACGCAGTTCCGACGAGCTGCTGGCGGGCGCGCGGATCGACGTCGCGCTCTACAAGCGAGACCCGGGCGACTTCGTGCTGTGGAAGCCCTCGCCTCCCGACACGCCCGGTTGGGACTCCCCGTGGGGTCGCGGCCGGCCGGGCTGGCACATCGAGTGCTCGGCCATGTCGTGGCGCTACCTCGGCGAGACATTCGACATCCACGGCGGCGGCAGCGACCTGATCTTCCCCCACCATGAGAACGAGGCGGCGCAGAGCCTGTGCGCGTTCCCCGGCAGCCATTTCGCCCGCTACTGGCTACATAACGGGATGCTGCGGCTGAACGGCGAGAAGATGTCGAAGAGCCTCGGCAATTTCCTCACCATTCGCGACGTGCTCGCCCGCGCGCCGGCCGAGGCGGTGCGGCTACTGTTGATGCGCTCGCATTACCGGGCGGAGCTCGACTTCTCCGACGCCGGTCTCGCCGAGGTCAGGCGAGAGCTGGACCGGTTCTACCGCGCGCTCGAACGGCATCCCGGCGTCGCTCCGGGCGCGGTGCCCGGACCGGTCTTGCAGGCGCTGTGCGACGATATCAACACGCCGCTCGCTATCTCCGCGCTGCACGCGCTGGCGGACGCCGCGCTGGCGGGCGACGCGACGGCGGCGGCCGGGCTGCTCGGCGCGGGCGGCCTGCTCGGCATTTTACACGTCGGTCCGGCTGCCTGGTTTCAGGGCGAGGAGGGCGACACGGTCGAGATCGAGCACGCCATCGCTGAACGCCTCGCTGCCCGAAAGGCGCGCGATTTCGCGCGGGCCGACGCGATCCGCGCCGAGCTGGCCGCGCAGGGCATCGCGCTTGAGGACGGCCCGGGCGGCACCACGTGGCGGCGGGTTTCCTGAACAAGCGGGTAGCCGAGTGACGGGTCGAGACGGCGGCGCGGCGTTGGCATCGATCGGCAACACGCCCGTCATGATCCTGGTCCGGCCGCAGCTCGCGGAGAACATCGGCGCGGTCGCGCGCGCGATGGGAAACGGCGGGTTATTCCATCTCCGCCTCGTGGCGCCGCGCGACGGCTGGCCGCAGGAGAAGGCGTGGCGCAACGCCTCCGGTGCCGACCGCATTCTCGATCTGGCGACGATCCATCCTACGGTTCCCGACGCCGTTGCCGACCTGCATCATGTGTTTGCGACCTGCCCGCGTCCGCGCCATGTCGTGAAACCGATCCTCACCGCCCGGGGCGCGGCCGCCGAGCTGCGGCTGATCTGCGCGCGGGACTTGCGCGCCGGCATCCTGTTCGGCCCCGAGCGCGCCGGGCTCGACAATGACGACATGGCCGCGGCCGACGCGCTGGTGCGGTTCCCGCTCAACCCGGATTTCATGTCACTCAACCTCGGCCAGGCGGCGATGGTGATGGCGTACGAGTGGTGGACCGCCGCCGACGAGACGCTGCCGCGCGCACTGATGACCAACGAGACCGCCGTTGCCACCAAGGCCGAGCTCGAAACCTTCCTCGCGCATCTCACCGGGGAACTGGATGCGTGCGGCTTCCTGCGCAACCTGCCGAAGCGGCCCGGGATGGTGCGCAACATCCGCCACTTCTTCCAGCGCGGCGAAGTCACCAAGCAGGAAATCCGCACCCTGCACGGCATCGTCACCGAGCTCGCGCGCGGTCGGCGGCAACTGGGCCGGGTGGAGCGGGAGGAGCAGAGCTGATATTGGCGGACCCAAGCAGGAGAAAGGATCGTCCCATGCCCGAAGCCCCGCACCCCGACGAGAGCCCGCTCCTGGTCGCCATCGCCGATGGCCGGGCAACGGTTACCTTGAACCGGCCGGCGATGCACAACCGGCTCGACACGTCCGACCTCGAGGCGCTCGACGGCGCCCTGCGCGAGATCGATGCCAACCCGGACGTGCGGGTCATGGTGCTCACCGGGAACGGCCGCAGCTTCTGTTCGGGCTACGATCTCGGCAGCCTCGCCAAGGGCGCCTCGGGCGGCGCGCCGGTCGCCGAGCGCTTCTCGTTCGCGACCCTCGTCGATCGGGTCGAGGCGATGCGCGTGCCGACCATCGCCGCGCTGAACGGCGGCGTCTACGGCGGCGGCACCGATCTCGGCCTGGCCTGCGATTTCCGCATCGGCGTGGCCCACACGCGGATCATGATGCCGGCCGGCCAGATCGGGCTGCATTACTATGCAAGCGGCATCCGACGCTACGTGACGCGCATGACGCCGGGTGCCGCCAAACGCCTGTTCCTGCTCGGCGAGACTTTCGAGGCGGCGGAGATGCTGCGGATCGGCTACCTCGACGAGATCGTGCCCGACCTCGACGCGCTCCACGCGCGGGTGGATGTGGTGGCCGGGCTGATTGCCGACGCGCCGAGCGCCGAGGTGATCCAAAGCATGAAGCGCGCGATCAATCGCGTCGCCGACGCGAACATGGATCCCACCGAGGCCGACGCCGCGTCCGCCGCCAGCCGGCGCTCGCCCATCGTCGCACAGGCCGTCGCCGCCCGGCTCGCCGCGCGCAAGAAGTGAGCGCCGCCCGGCTCGCCGTCGATATCGGCGGCACGTTCACCGATCTCGCCCTCGAACACCCGGGCGGCCAAGCGACGCTGAAGGTCCTGACCACGCCGGCGGCACCGGAGCAGGGCGTGATCGACGGCGTGCGAACCATCCTGAACCAGACGGGCGTCGCCGCCGGCGATATCGGCATACTGATCCACGGCACCACGCTTGCCACCAACGCGATCATCGAGCGCAAGGGCGCGCGCACCGCGCTGGTCACGACGCAGGGCTTCCGCGACGTGCTGGCGATGGGCAACGAGAGCCGTTACGACCAGTACGACCTCAACATCGTGCTGCCCGAGCCGCTGGTGCCGCGCTACCTGCGACTGACAGTGCCCGAACGGCTCGACAACGAGGGCAATGTTCTGCTGCCGCTGGACGAGGACGCGGTGCGCGCGCTCGTCCCCCCGCTGCGCGACGAGGGCGTGGAGAGCGTCGCGATCGGGCTGCTGCACGCCTTTGTCAACCCGGCGCACGAGCGGCGCGTGCGCGACATCCTCGCCGGGGCGCTGCCGGACGTGCCGGTTTCGCTGTCGTCCGACGTGTCGCCCGAGATGCGCGAGTGGGAGCGTTTCTCGACCACTGCGGCGAACGCCTACGTGCAGCCGCTGATGGCGCGCTACCTGCGCCGGCTGGAAACGGAGTTGCGCGCTCTCGGTCTCGCGGCGCCGATCTATTTGATGCTGTCGGGCGGCGGCCTGACCACGGTGGAGACGGCGTGCCGCTTCCCGATCCGGCTGGTGGAATCCGGACCGGCGGGCGGCGCGATCTTCGCCGCGCACATCGCGCGGCAATGCGGCCTCGACCGCGTGCTGTCGTTCGACATGGGCGGCACGACGGCGAAGATCTGCCTGATCGATGCCGGAAAGCCGCGCACGGCGCGCGCCTTCGAGGTCGCTCGCATCGGACGGTTCCGCAAGGGCTCCGGCCTGCCGTTGCGTATCCCGGTGATCGAGATGGTGGAGATCGGCGCGGGCGGCGGCTCGCTCGCCAGCGTGGACGCGATGGCGCGCATCCATGTCGGCCCCGAGAGCGCCGGCGCCGATCCCGGCCCCGCCTGCTACGGACGCGGCGGGACGCGGCCGGCGGTGACAGACGCCAACCTGCTGCTCGGCCGCTACGACCCGGCGCGTTTCGCCGGCGGCACGATGGCGCTCGACGAGCAGGCAGCGCGCGATGCGCTGGCCACCGCTGTGGGCGGCCCGCTCGGGCTCGATGCGGCGATGGCGGCGCTCGGCGTGGTCGAGGTGGTGGACGAGGCGATGGCGAACGCCGCGCGGGTCCACGCGATCGAGAGCGGGGCGTCGCATGACGGCCGCACCTTGATCGCCTTCGGCGGCGGTGGTCCCGTCCACGCCTGCCGGATGGCCGAGAAGATCGGCATCGACCGCGTATTGGTGCCGTCCGGCGCGGGGGTCGGCAGCGCGATCGGCTTCCTGCGCGCGCCGTTCGGCTACGAGGTGGTGCGCAGCCTGTACCAGCGTTTTTCCCGGTTCGACATCGCCGCCGTCAACGAACTGCTGGCCGGCATGGAACGCGAGGCGCTCGATGTGGTCGCCGCCGGCAGCGGCGGCGCGCCGGTGACGCAGCTGCGCACGGCGTTCATGCGCTATGTCGGCCAGGGGCACGAGATCCCGGTGCCGCTGCCGGTGCGCGCGCTGGGCGAGGGCGATGTCGCGGCGATCCGTGTCGCGTATGACGATGCGTATTCGCGTTTCTACGACCGGCCGGTGCCCGGTTCGGACGTCGAGATCATGAGCTTTTCCGTCGTCGTCTCGACGTTGCCGAACGAAGGCCCCTCACCCCGGCCCTCTCCCACAAGGGGAGAGGGAGAAGAACCCCCTCCCCGTGCGGGAGGGAGCAGGGGGAGGGGTCGCACCCAGCAGGTCCGCGACACCGCGACTGGCGAAGTCGCCGCCTGGCCGGTGCATGATCGCGCGTCCCTCGCGGCGGACGCGCGGATCGCCGGACCCGCGATCATCGCCGAGGACGAGACCTCGACGCTGGTCGGCCCCGGCTGGCGCGCCGGCCTCGATGCGTTCGGCTACCTCGAATTGCTGCGGGAGACGGCGTGATGGCGAACGAGACCGGCGCGCTCGCGCGCATCCAGCGGCAGGTGATGTGGGACCGGCTGATCGCCGTGGTGGAGGAGCAGGCGCAGACGATGATCCGCACCGCGTTCTCGACCACGGTGCGCGAGGCCGGCGACCTTTCGGCCGGCATCTTCGACATGCAGGGCCGGATGATGGCGCAGGCGGTCACCGGCACGCCCGGCCACGTCAACTCGATGGCCGAGAGCGTCGGGCATTTCCTGGCCAAGTTTCCGGCGGCGACAATGCGGCCGGGCGATCATTACATCACCAATGATCCCTGGCTCGGCACCGGCCATCTGCACGACCTGACCGTGGTGACGCCCGCGTTCCATGACGGGCATATGGTCGGGCTGTTCGCCAACACCGCGCACGTGATCGACGTGGGCGGGCTCGGCATGGGGCCGGAAGGGCGGTCGGTGTTCGAGGAGGGGTTGTACATCCCGATCGTGAAGTGTTTCGAGGCGGGCCGGCCGAACGCGACGTTCTTCGACTTCCTCCGCGCGGGATCGCGGTTGCCGGTGGAACTGGAAGGCGACGTCTACTCGCTCTGCGCCTGCAACGACGCCGGTGCCAAGCGGCTCGCCGAGATGATGGGCGAGTTCGGCATGGCGAGCCTCGATCCGCTGGCCGCGTTCATCTTCGAGAGCTCGCGCGCGGCAACCCTGGCCGAGATCGCCCGGCTGCCGCCCGGCGCGTACCGCGCCGAGATCGGCTCGGATGGGTATGACGAGCCGCTCGTGCTGCGCGCCGCGATGACCGTGCGCGCGGACGCGATCGAGGTGGACTACGCCGGCACGTCGGGGCTCGCGGCGCGCGGCATCAACGTCCCGCCCGCCTACACGCGGGCCTACTCGTGCTTCGGGATCAAGGTGGTGGTGGCGCCCGAGGTGCCGAACAACTGGGCGAGTCTCGCACCGTTCCGCATGAGCATCCCCGAGGGCTGCATCCTGAACGCGCCACGCCCGTACCCCGTGTCGGTGCGCCACGTCATCGGCCACCTGCTGCCCGACCTGATGATGGGTTGCCTGCACCAGGCCGTGCCCGACCGGGTCGCCGCCGAGGGTGCCGCTTGCCTGTGGAACCCGCCGCTGCGAGGCGGTGCGCAGGTGTCAGGTCAGGCGCGCGGCAACCGGCCCGTCGTCGCCGACTTCGAGATCATCACCTTCAACTCGGGTGGCACCGGCGCGCGGCCCGGGCTCGACGGGCTGGATGCGACGGCGTTCCCGTCGGGCGTGCGGACGATGCCGGTGGAGGCGACGGAGAACGTCGCCCCCGTGGTGTTCTGGCGCAAGGAGCTGCGCCCCGACAGCGGCGGCGCGGGACGCACGCGCGGCGGGATGGGGCAGGTGATGGAGATCGGCACCAAGGGCGACCTCGAGTTCGCGGTGAACGCCACGTTCGACCGCGTGCTGCATCCGCCGAAGGGCCGGGACGGCGGCGAGGACGGCGCGTCGGGCCGCGTGACGTTGAAGTCCGGCGCCGCGCTCCGCCCGAAGGGGTTCCAGATCATCCCCGACGGCGACCGCCTCGTGCTGGAACTCGCCGGCGGCGGCGGCATGGGCGATCCGGCCGAGCGCGATCCTGCGCTGGTGGCGCGGGACGTGCGGGATGGATTAGTGTCGCCGCCGTCCTCACGATCTCAACGGAAAAGTTAGGACTCGGCATTAAGCGAAGACGCAGTTTGGACCCCAAAAACTGTGCAATCTGACGAGAAAGCAATGCAAATGGGATTTCATTTTCGACTGGCACTCGCAGCAGGGATCGATGCGCGGCGAAGTTTTAGGCTCACAATGTCGGTTTCGACCCGGGAAGCTGGGCGGTGCGGGTGCAAGGACAAGGGCCGGGCACGAAGGAGCGGTCGGTCGATATGCGGATCGAACTGCCGTGCGAAGTGTTGACCGAAATTGTGAATCGGTGCTGCGGCCGAGTGACTTCGACGGCCGCCACTAAGCGGTCTGGGGGACGACCCTAGCGACCGAGCGTCGCCACGCCGAGCGTATTCGCCGCCCGGACGAGATCGCGATCAAGCGTGCCCAGCGGTAACTCCCGGCGCTGCGCCAGCTCCAGGTAGGCTGCGTCGTATGCGGTCAGCTTCTGGGTGTCGGACAGGTGCAGGACGGTGGTCCATGTGTGCGCTTCGCCCTCTCGATCGACGGCGATCGTCATTTGGCTTAAGCGGCGAAGCGCTCGCCCGCGGAACGCACCATCGATGCGGCCACGCCGAATAGCCATCTGGAATGCATTGGCGATCTCAAGCCGCCAAAGCACCGGGACGGCGGCGCCGCCAGCCGTGACCTGATCCAAGACGGCGTTGACGGGCGGCGTGCGCTCGTCTTCGAAGAACCACGCGAGTGTCAGCGAGGCATCGATGACGACCGTCACCGACGCCCTTCGTTGATCAGATCCTTGATCTTGAGGCCACCCAGCGTGACACCGCGACTCATCTCTCGGATCTCCTGGGCCGCCTCCCGTGCCTGCTCGCGGTTGAGCAGAGGCACTGGCGGAACCAGCTTTGCCACCGGCTTGCCGCGCCGCGTGATGACCACTTCCTCGCCGGCCTCGACCCGATCAAGCAACTGGCCGAGCTTGTTCTTGGCCTCAAAGGCCCCGACTTCCTTCACCGCACACTCCAAACAGGCTGGATCGTAGGCTAGACGGAACCGAGGGTCGCGTCGGCAGAAAACAGCAATTTTAACAGACCCTCCACGGTCATCTCGCGGCAACAAGCTCCCGATACTCCGGGTGCCGGTCGATATACGACGCGATGAACTCGCAGCGCGGCACCACCCGGCCGTCGTCCTCGCGCACGCTGTCGAGCACGGCCTTGGCCAGCCGCGAGCCGACGCCCTGGCCGGAGAGTGCCTCCGGCACTTCGGTGTGAACAAGGACAATCGTGCCGTCCTCCCGGGCGTAGTCGACGAACGCCGCCGTGCCGTCCACGTCCATCTCGTAGCGGCTCAGCGTCTTGTTGTCGGTAAGGTGGTCCATGGTCGTATCCTCCCATCCCAGACAAGGAGATAGTGCCCATGTCCCTCCGCTGCGACTTGATCCTGCGTGACGTGACCGTGTTCGACGGCACCGGCGGCCCCCGCTTCACGGGCGATGTCGGCGTCACCGGCGAGCGCATCACCGCCGTCGGCGACCTCGGCGCCGCAGCCGCCGATCGCGAGGTCGTCGCGACCGGCCTCGCCCTCGCTCCAGGCTTCATCGACGCCCACACGCATGACGATCGCGCCGTGCTGTGCGGCCCGGCTTGCATGCTGTGCAAGATGTCGCAGGGCGTCAGCACCGTCGTGGTGGGCAATTGCGGGATCAGCCTGTCGCCGGCGCGGATGGCCAGGCGCCCGCCGCCGCCGCTCGATCTGCTGGGCGACGAGAGCTGGTGGACGTTCGGCAGCTTCGGCGAATACGCCGACCGCCTGGCGCGAGAGCCGGCGCCGGTGAACACGTACGCCCTCATCGGCCACATGTCGCTGCGCGTCGAGGCGATGGCCGGCGACACGCAGCGCGCCGCCACCGACGCCGAGGCCGCGCGAATGCAATCCCGACTGGCCGAAGCGCTCGCCGAGGGCGCATCGGGTTTCTCCACCGGCCTCTATTACCCGCCCAACATGATGGCGCCGACCAACGAGGTGATCGCCGTCGCGGAGGCGTTGCGCGCGGCCGGCGGCCTCTACGTCACCCACATGCGCGACGAGGCCGACGACGTGCTCGCCTCCATCGAGGAGACGCTGAGCATCGGCCGCGCGACGGGCGTGCCGGTGGTCATCAGCCACCACAAATGCTCGATGCCGGAGAATTTCGGCCGCTCGGCCGAGACGCTGCCGGCGATCGACGCCGCCGCGCAACGCCAGCGCGTCGACTTCGACGTGTACCCGTATCCGGCGGGCTCCACCGTGCTGATCCCCGACCGCGTGCGGGCCGATGTGCCGGTGCGTATTACGTGGTCCGTGCCGTACGCCGCCATGGCCGGCCGCATGCTGGACGACATCGCGCGGGAGTGGGGGCTCGGACTGTGCGCCGCCGCCGAACGGCTGAGCCCAGCCGGCGGCGTGTTCCACCAGATGGACGAAGCCGACGTGCAGCGCATCCTCGCCCACCCGCGCGCGATGATCGGCTCGGACGGCCTGCCGCACGACGCATTCCCGCACCCGCGCCTGTGGGGCACCTTTCCGCGCGTGCTCGGGCATTACGCGCGCGATCTCGGGCTGTTTAGCCTGGAGGCAGCAGTGCACAAGATGACCGGCCGGACCGCCGGGGTGTTCGGCATGGCCGACCGGGGCGTCATCCGCGCGGGCGCGTTCGCCGACCTCGTGCTGTTCGACCCTGCCGCGGTGCGCGACGCCGCGACCTACGAGGCGCCGACCATGCCCGCGCACGGCATCTTCGAGACCTGGGTGAACGGCCAATCGGCGTTTGCCGCCGCCTCCGGGGCCTCCGCCGCTCGCGCCGGGCGCGTGATCACCCGTCGGTCGCTGAGCAGCGTGACCTAGTTCACATCGTCACCCTTTCGTAAGGTTTATCGGTCCTCCAAACCCGAATGGAGGAACGCCGATGTTGCCGCTGATTCCACTAGCGATATCGCTTGTGCCGGAACTGATTCGTTTGATCAGCGGCGACAAGGCCGGGTCGGTTGCAACCAGCGTCGCAAATGTCGTGACGGAGGTAACGGGCACGAGCGATCCCGGGGCCGCGCGGGAAAAGCTCGCACACGAGCCCGCGCTCACTGACACACTGCGGATCAGGTTGGCCGAGATTGCGCTGCAAGCGCAGGCCGCACGCGACGAGGCGGACGAGAAGCGGCGCCAAGCCGATCTCGAGCAGACGCGCGTCGCCAATCAGAACACGAGCAATGCGCGCGACTTGATGTCCGGTCTGGCGGGAAAGGGAAGCTGGATCGCGGCGGCCCCGGTGATCGTATCGGCGGTCGTCACGACCGGGTTCTTCGCTTTCCTGATCGTATTGATGTTCAACGGCCTCCAGAACGTCGGCGACGTCGGCGCGCAGATCATCAATATCGCGGTCGGATCGCTGACCGCCGGCTTCGCGACGGTGATCAGTTTCTGGCTCGGCTCGTCGCAGGGATCGAGGGACAAGGACGTTATCGCGCGCGCCATCCAGTTCGAGCAGGGAAGCCAGAACCGCGAAACGCTGCAATCGTTCAAGGACGTGGTCGCAACGGTGTCCGGGACTGCACGATCGGCGGCTGCGGCCGATGCTGCCCCGGTCGCCGGCCCTGTTTCCGCCGGCCCGGAGCCGGCCCGCAGCGATCCGGCCACGCCGGCCCGGTTCGGCCTGCTCGCCGAGATCATGCCGGGCCTCGTGGTGCCGCACCGGTTCTTCGCCGAGGGCGTTCCGTGGGCGCTGCAGCCGGAGGGGATTTCGGTCGACGGCGCGCCGCCGCGCGGCACCGCGGGCAATCCAGACACCGTGAGTGAAATCTGGAAGCGGTATGGCGACCGTTGCTCGGCTTCGGCGAAACGGTTCGGCGTGCCCGTGGAACTCGTGGTCGCCACGATCGCGACCGAGAGCGGCGGCAACCCCAACGCCCGCCGCGCCGAGCAGAAGATCGGTGACGAGAGCGTCGGGCTGATGCAGACGTTGGTCGCGACGGCGCGTCAGGTGCTGGGACGCAATGACATCAACGGCGGCGATCTGCTCGACCCCGTGTTGTCGATCGACGCCGGCACGGCCTACATCGCGCAGCAGCGGAGCAGCACCCATTTCGACCCGCCGCTTGTTGCCGCCGCGTACAACGCCGGCTCACTCCGCCGCGATGATGCCGAAGCCAACCGCTGGAAACTGCTCTGCTTCCCGACGGGAACGGGCCGCCACGTCGACAACTACGCGAGTTGGTTCGCGGACTGCATGAGGGTCAGCTTGCAGCAGGGGTGGGGCAAGCAGGACGGCGTGCCGAGCTTCGCCGAGTGCTTCGCCAAGTAGTTGCCAAGCGCCGGATGTCGCGCGCGGGCCGCCGGGGCTGGGAGGGCTCCGGCGGCCCTCGCGATCTCCTACCGCGTGAAGCCCTCCAGTTCTCCCTGCGCCCAGGCGACCACTTGCGGGATCGTCTGCCCCGATTGCAGCCGCGCCAACATTCCGGTGTGGATGGCGCGCTGGTAGATCTGCACCGCGACATCGGGAGAGGCTTCGGAAGCGGCGAGGCTCGGCTCGGCGTGGTGCGACGGACGAATGGGATAATTATAGACCGTGCCCTTGGGCGGCTCGACGTCCTCCCAGACCTTGAAGTCCAGCATCCCGGCATAGGGGGAAAGGTCGTAGCCCTGCACCACCTCGGTGCGCGGCTCCACCTGCTCGCGTTGCAGCAGGAACTCGATCAGCTCCTTCGCCGGCGCCTTGTTCTGACTGAACGACCAGATGCCCCAGAACGCCGTGATGGTCGGCATGAAGCGGCCTTTCGGGCCTGCCGGCGCCGGGAACGTCCAGCAATCCGCGGCGACCGTCGGCGCGTCGCGCTTGGCCACCGCCCACGCCGAGGGCGGGTTGAAGATCAGCGCCGTCTTGCCGGAGATCAGCGCACGGTTGTTCGACGCGTCGTCGTAGCTCCCCGCTTCCGCGGGATAGAACTTGACCAGCCGCTGCGAGAATTCGAGCGCCTGGTGCACGGCGTCGGACTTGACCTGGATATTGCCTTCACGGTCGATCAACGGCGCGCCGAAGGCCTGGAACATCGCCCCCACCTGGTCGATCCCGTCGGTGTTGTTGAAGCCGCCGAGGCCGAGCCCGAAGGTCATGCCGTCCTTCTGCGCGAGCTCGGCGAATTTCAGGAACGCATCATAGGTCCAGCCGTCCTGCAACGCGTTCTGGTCGGCCCGCGCGGGATACATCTCCTGGATGTCGAGGCCGTGACGCTTGAACCAACTGATCCGCGCGCAAGGCGGCTTGGTCTGCGTGCCCGTCGTGGTGGGCACCGCGATCCAGTGGCCGTCCGCCTTGCCGAGATACTCCGAGGCCGAGTTGGTCGGACCGTTCTTCGCGACCAGCCGCGCCACCACGTCGTCGACCGGGGCCAACGCGCCGGCGACATTGTGGACGTCCCAGTTGCCGAACGTCATGACGTCGTGGCCGCTCTTGCCCATCGCCTCGGCGACGCCGGTGTTCTGCAGCTTCTGGCCGCTGCTGGTGATGAAATCCACGTGCACGTCGACCTGGTTCTTCGCCGCCCAGGCGTCGATCTGCTTCTGCATCACCTCGTTGCCCTTGGGCACCCAGTGGTCCCAGAAGCCGAGCGAGAGCTTCCCGGCCGCGCGGCCGGTGCGGATGTGCACCAGCGGCAGCGCGGCCGTCGCTGCGCCGAGTTTCAGGGCCTTCCGGCGTGACACATGTGTTCTGTCGAGCATCAGCGTTCCTCCCGTATCGCCGCGCGATGGGGCGATCTTGTGGTTTCTATGGGAACGGCGTGGGTTGCCCGGCCCTCATGCCTCGTCGGGCCGTGGCACGGGCAGCGGTCGCGGGCGACGCGGTCGCGGGCGACGCTGACCGTGAGACAGTCGGATCGGGGAGGTGCTTCGCCCGGCGCACCAGAATTCGCGCCCCGGGCTCCTCCGCGACCAGCTCAGTTGGGCCGGCTCGTCCTTCGCCCGTTACGGGCTGCGCCGATCATACATGAGCCGCGATGCTTAGGTGGAATAATCTCAGGCGGCGGCAGGCCGCTGCGCGCGCGCGCGCTCCAGGTTGGGCAGGAATGCCGCGAGCAGCCCGATCGCCGGCAGGACGGCGCAGACGCGATACACGGTCTCGATGCTGGTGGCGTCCGCGAGCACGCCGAGCACGGCCGCGCCAAGGCCGCCCATGCCGAAGGCGAAGCCGAAGAACAGGCCGGAGATCATGCCGACTTTTCCGGGCACCAGTTCCTGCGCGTAGACGATGATCGCCGAGAACGCCGAAGCCAGGATCAGGCCAATTACCACGCTTAGCACCCCGGTCCACAACAGGTTGGCGTAGGGCAGCAGCAAGGTGAACGGCAGCACGCCCAGGATCGAGCCCCAGATCACGTATTTGCGGCCGATCCGGTCGCCGATGGGGCCGCCCGCGAAGGTGCCGACGGCGACCGCCGCCATGAAGGCGAACAGGTGCAGCTGCGCGCTCTCGACCGAAACGCCGAAACGGCGGATCAGGTAGAACGTGAAGTAGCTGTTCAGGCTGGCCATGTAGAAATATTTCGAGAACAGCAAGGTCAGCAGGATGCGATGGTGACGGCCACCCGCACTCTCGGCAACGACACGCTCGCGATGGCCGCGCGGCCGCGGGTGCGGACGGATGAAACCTGGCCGCGATACCAGCGCCCGATGTTGAACAGCACGAGCATCGCCAGCAGCGCCACGCCCGAGAACCACGCGACCCTCCCCCTGGCCGCCCGGCACGACAATGAACGCCGCAAGCAGCGGCCCCATCGCCGAGCCCGCGTTGCCGCCGACCTGGAACACCGACTGCGCCAGCCCGTAGCGGCCGCCCGAAGCCATCCGCGCCACGCGCGAGGATTCCGGGTGGAACACCGAGGAGCCCATGCCGATCAACCCGGCCGCCAGCAGCAGCACCGCGTAATGCGAGGCGACCGAGAGCAGCAGCAATCCCATAAGGGTGAACCCCATCCCGGCCGCGAGCGAGTACGGCATCGGCTTACGGTCGCTGTAGATGCCCACCACCGGCTGCAGCAGCGAGGCGGTGCATTGGAAAGTCAGCGTTATCAGGCCGACCTGGGCGAAACTGAGTGCAAAATTCTGCTTCAGGATCGGATAGATCGCCGGCACCAGCGACTGGATGAGATCGTTCAGTAAATGCGAGAAGCTGATCGCGGCCAACACCGCGAATGCGGTGCCGGTGGCGGCACGACGCCCGCTCGCGATTTCGCTCATCTGGTAAAATCTCCGTCCAATCGATCCATTGTGGGGAGGGGACGACGTTCCGGAAACCCGTAACCGCGGGACGCAGGCGTGCGCCTTGGCGCGATCCGGCGCGGCACGTAGCCTCGTCAGGCCGCAGGCGCGGCCGAGGAGGCGAGCGGGTCCGATGACGCTGCAAGGCAAGTCCGCGCTGATCACCGGATCGCTCGGCGGCATCGGCTTCGCGAGCGCGGCAGCCTTCGGGCCGTTTCGTGGAGGCGGCGAACATCGCCGGGCTGATCGCCTTCCTGTGCGGCCCGCACGGCGCCGACATCAACGGCGCGGCGCTGCCGATCGACGGCGCTTGGCTGGCAGCGCGCTGGGCGGACGCAACCCGGCTGGCACGCTGCCGTTGCCGCCGGCAGCAACCGGAGATGCCGCCATGGCGGACCAGTCGAGCCGAACCACGGGCAGCGATCCGGTCGAGGGCCTCGACCCCGGCGGAACCCGCAGCACGCGCCCCGGCAAGCGCCGCGAGGGAGCCCCGCCGACCGTCGAGCAAAACGTGCAGTCCGGCGACGGTAATGACGATCCGCAGCGCCAGCCGGAGTCGCCGCCGCGTCGCTAGGTCGGGTTATGCTCGCCCAGCAGCGGCGAATCGGTCGCGGGGTGCGGGCGCTGCTGGTCGAATGAGACCGGCAATCCGACGACCTTGAGCTCGCTGCCGGGCAGGGTGCGGATCATGTCCATCGCTTGCATCTGCTCGCTCGCGGCGAGTTCGGCGATGTCGTTCACTGGCGAGCAGGGCACCCCAACCGCTTCGAGCGCCGCCATCCAGTGCGCGCGGGTGTTGCCGCGCAGCACCGGCTCCATGAGTGCCACCAGCGCATCGCGGTTGGCGGCGCGCTTGCGGCCGTCGGCGAAGCGTCCTTCACGCGCCCATTGCGGGTGGCCGAGGGCCGCGGCGCATTTGACGAACAGCCGGTCGTTGCCGGCGGCGATGCAGATCGGCCGGTCGGCGGTCTCGAAGGTCTGATAGGGCACCAGCAGGTTGCTCGCCGTGCCGTGCCGCTCGGGCAGCTTGCCGGTGAGCGCGTAAGCATTTAGTGGGCCGTCCACCCAGGCGACCGCGCTCTCGAACAGCGAGGTATCGACCACGCATCCGCGGCCGGTGGCGTGGCGCTGCTGCAAGGCGGCGAGCGCGCCGATCACGCACCACATCCCGGTCGCCTTGTCGTTGATCGCCGGGGCGCAGAAGGTGGGCGGGTCCTCGGGCCGGCCGGTCAGGGTCATCACCGCGCCGTAGGCCTGCAGCAGCGGGTCGAAGCCGGGGGCGAGGCGCAGCGGGCCCTGGTAGCCGAACGCCCAGATGGAGCAGTAGATCAGCCGCGGGTTGACCGCGAGCATCGGCTCGGGGCCGAGGCCGAGGTCGCCGACGATGCCCGGGCGGAGGTTCTGGATCAGGATGTCGGCGTCGCGGACGAGCGCCTTCAGCCGCTCGACGTCGGCGGCGGCCTTGATGTCGAGCGTGACGGATTGCTTGCCCCGGTTGGTGGCGTGGAAGAACACCGAGTCGCCGTTGACGAACGGCGGACCCCAGAGGCGCGCGTCGTCGCCGCCGTCCGGTTTCTCCACCTTGGTCACGTCGGCGCCCATGTCGGCCAGGATCACCCCGGCGAGCGGCCCGGCGAGGGCTTGGCCGATCTCGATCACCTTGAGGCCGGCGAGGGGGAGGGGCATGCGGGTGTTCCTGTGTTTGAGTCTGTGTTTCACCCCTCCCCCAACCCCCTCCCGCAAGGGGAGGGGGCTTTCTTCTCCTCCTCCCCTTGCGGGAGGAGGCAGGGAGGAGGGGTCACTCCTGCCCGTATCGCCACGCGCCGGCCGGCTGCGGCGCGGCCTCGTCCAGCGTCCATTGCGGCAGGGAGAGGCCGGGCGCGACGTCGCTGAACACCATGCGCAGCCGCGTGCCGATGCCGACCTTGCGGACCATGTCGGGCGGTGCCAGCGAGCCGTCGGGATTGGCGAGGTTGCCGACGACGCGGATCGCCTCGTCCGCCGTCGGCTTGCCCTTCTGCGTGTCGAGGTCCACCAGCAGGATCATGTACGGCGTGTGCGCGCGGAAAGCCGGCTGGATCGCGTGATGCACCTCGCCGTAGGAATGCACCGCGCCGCCGCCCTCCACCGATACCCAGCGCGCCCGTGGATCGGCGCACCACGGACAGCCGGTGGTCGGCGGGTAGCGGATCAGGTGGCAGGCCTCGCACTGCTGCAGGTGGAAATCGTGCGCGGCGCAGTAACGGAAATACTCGAGGTTCTCGCCCTCGAGGTCATTGAGGTCGAGCGGCATGTCGAGGTAGGTCGCCTGGATGCTCATGATTCTTGCTCCCGCTCAGCCGCGCCGCATGACCATGGCCGAGCCGGTGCCCGGCATGGCCCAGCCGAGATTGGCGGTGAGCTCGATGTCCTTCACCTGCCGACAGCCGCCCTCCTTGTAGTCGTGCGTGTGCCGCCGCTTACCGTCCGGCCCGACCGGGCAGGAATCGTCGACGTCGTGCCGCAGCTGGCGAACGTTCTCGATCACCATGTTCATGCCGTGCGTATAGCCCTCGCACAGGTGGCCGCCCGACGTGTTGTTCGGCCGCTTGCCGCCGAGCCGCATGGTGCCGTCGCTGACGTAGCGGCCGCCCTCGCCCTTCGGGCAGAAGCCGTAATCCTCGAGCTGCAGCATGGTGGTGAAGGTGAACGCATCGTAGGCGCCGGTCGCGTCGATGTCTTCCGGCCCGACGCCCGAGTTCGGCCAGAGGATGTCCTTGGCGTACCAGCCGGCGACGCGGGAGATCGGGCCGGCTTGGTAGTGCATGTCCATGCGCGGCTTGTTGCAGCGCCCGACCACGCCGCGGATCAGCGCGGGCGTGTGGCGCAGGTCGCGCGCGTGCTCGGCGCGGGTGACGATGATGCAGGTGGCGTTGTCGGTCTCGACGCAGCAGTCGAGCAGGTGCAGCGGCTTGCAGATGATGCGGCTGCTGACCACGTCGTCCACCGTCATGCGCTTCTTGTAGAGCGCCTTCGGGTTGTTCGACGCGTGCTCGCTATGGATCACCTTCACCGTGGCGACCTGCTCCGGCGTGGTGCCGAAATCGTGCATGTGCCGCATGAAGGTGGGCGCGAACATCTGCCCGGCACTCTGCCAGCCGTAGGCGCGCGAATGCAGCATGTCGCCCGAGACGGGTGCCGCGGCGCGCGCGCCGGTGCCGCCGATGCGCACCTGCGAGTAGCCGTTCATCGAGCGGAAGATCGCGACGCACTTGCACAGGCCGGCCTCCATAACGCCGATGGCGATGCCGATCAGCGCCTCGGTCGACGAGCCGCCGCCGAACACGTCCATGTAGAAGTTCAGCCGGATCGCGCAGTCGCCGGCGATCATCGGGCCGAAGGTGGAATCGACGCCCTGGTAGGACAGCATCCCGTCGATGTCGCCCGGCTTGAGGCCCGCGTCGGCCATCGCGTGGCGCACCGCCTCGCTGCCCATCGCGCGCGTGGTGCGGCCGGAGCCGCGCGTGTACGGCGTCTCGCCGACGCCGACGATGGCGTATTTGTCGCGCAGGTATTTCGGCGTGCTGGCGTCGGTGTCGGCCGGAACCGGCATCGGATTGTCTCCCCCCGTTTCTCCTGAGGATTGCAGGGCCGGTAGCGGCGACTGTCAACCTGGTGTCCGGCCGGCGGGCAGCACCGATCAGAGCCCCTCGGCGACGAGGTGCTCGCGCAGCTTGTAGGCGGCGGCGAAGAGGCCGGCCTGCGGGTTGGCCTGGCAGAACAGCTCGAGCCAGCGCCCGCGCTGCTCCAAGGTCGTGTTGCCCCCGGCGAGGCGCTGCAACCCGTCCACCTCGTTCTTGGCGGTGAGATAGCCGTCGACCCAGCCGATCATGGCACCGTACAACGTGGTGCGAAACACGTTCGGCGTGTCGGCGCCGGGCGGGCGGGCCTCCCGCTCGGTCGCGATGGCGCGCAGGAACGCCGCGCAGTCGTTCGCACTGCCGACGCCAACGAACGCCATCTTGTCGCCGGTCATCGCCGGCGGCCCGACCGGCGCCTCCGGCGTGGCGGCGGGCGCGGCCCCGAGCAGGGCAAGGGCGGTGCAGACCGGGAGCCATCGGGCGACGCGCATCATTTCTCCGTTCGCCGTTCTCCCCTATGATGCCTCTCGCGCGGCCCGGGACAGGGCTGGAGGAGAAGCAAGCATGGGCATCCAGGCGCTTGGCTACGTGGGGGTGGGCTCGGACGACCTTGCCGGCTGGTCGGATTTCGCCACCGGCCTGCTCGGGATGCAAATGGTCGAGCGCGGCAACGCGGCCCGCGCGTTCCGCATGGACGACCGCACGCAGCGCCTCGTGGTGGATCGCGAGGTCGGCGAGGGCGGGCGGTATCTCGGCTGGGAGGTCGCCGACGCCGCGGCGCTCGACGAACTGGCCGGGCGGCTCGACGCAGCCGGGGTGGCGGTCTCGCACGGGACGGCGGCGCTGGCCGACCAGCGTGCGGTGGCGGGGCTGATCGCGTTCGCCGACCCGCAAGGCAACCGGCTCGAAGCCTTCCACGGCGCGGCGGTGGCGGACACCCGGTTCCGCCCCGGTCGCAGCATCTCCGGCTTCCGCACCGGGCCGCAGGGCATGGGTCACGCGGTGCTGATGGTCGAACGGATCGACGACCTCGTGCCGTTCTATCGCGACGTGCTGGGCTTCCGGGTCAGCGACTATCTGGTGACCCCGTTCAAGGCGTTCTTCTTTCACGTCAATGCCCGCCATCACAGCCTGGCGCTGATCGAGACCGGGCGGCGCGAGCTGCACCACATCATGGTGGAAACCTACTCGCTCGACGACGTGGGGCAGGGCTACGACCTGGCACTCGGTCAGGAGGGGCGGGTCGCCACCACCTTGGCGCGGCACACCAACGATTTCATGACCTCGTTCTACGCCCGCTCGCCGTCCAAATTCCTGTTCGAGTACGGCTGGGGCGGGCGCGACATCGATCCGGCGACCTGGACGCCGTACGAGGTCAAGACCGGCCCAAGCCTGTGGGGCCACGACCGCGACTGGCAGACGCCGGAGCAGCGGGAGGCTACGCGGGCGTTCCGCCTTCGGGTGGCCGCGGACGGCGAGCGGGCGCCGGTGCAGGTCATCGAGGGCAACTTCCAATTGCTACCGGGCACCTGCCCATGGTGGGACGCGACCGTCGCGGGGCGCTGAGCGTCCCCGACGCTGAACCCGGACCTGACCGCAACTTCACCTTCCGTAAGGCGCGGGCGGGTAATCCGCACCGTCCGGGCGCCGTATACCGATTGTCGCCCGTGACATCCGACGACGGGGACCATCTAATGGGAAGCGGAGGCAGGAATGCACATCGTGCGGCGTCATGGTTGGGAACTGCCGGACAGCGCGGCGACACCCGAAGCGTTCGCGCTCGGGCGGCGGGCGGTGCTGGCCGGGGCGGCGGCCCTCGCTGCGGGAGCGACGCGGGCCGCGCGGGCCGCTCCGAACCCGAAATTCGACCCCGGCCGGCCGCTCACGGCCGAGAAGGACGCGACGACCTACAATAATTATTACGAGTTCAGCGAGGGCAAGGATCTCTGGGAGGCGGCGCAGGGTCTGAAGCAGCGGCCCTGGGCGGTCCAGCTCGACGGCCTGGTCAAGCAGCCGCGCACCATCGACCTCGACGATCTGCTGAAGCAGGTCTCGCTCGAGGAGCGGGTGTATCGCCACCGTTGCGTCGAGGCCTGGGCGATGACGGTGCCCTGGACCGGCTTCCCTCTGGCCGCCTTGGTCAAGCTCGCCGAGCCGCTCGGGTCGGCCAAGTTCGTGGTGTTCCAGACCTTGGCCGACCGCAAGCAGATGCCCGGGCTGCGGGGCAGCTTCTACCCGTTCCCCTACGTGGAGGCGCTGACGATCGAGGAGGCCGGCAACGAGCTTGCCTTCGTGTCGACCGGGCTGTACGGCAAGCCGGTGCCGCCGCAGAACGGCGGGCCGATCCGGTTGACCCTGCCCTGGAAGTACGGCTTCAAGTCGGCCAAGGCGCTGGTCAAGGTGAGTTTTGCCGAGAAGCGGCCGACGACGTTCTGGGAATCGATCAACCCCGACGAGTACGGTTTTTGGGCGAACGTGAACCCGGCGGTGCCGCATCCGCGTTGGAGCCAGGCATCGGAGCGCCTGCTCACCAGCGGTGAGCGCGTGCCGACGCAAATCTACAACGGCTATGGCGCATTCGTGGCTTCCATGTACACTGATAAGCAGGCTGAGAAGCTATTCATGTGATGGTGCAACGCGTTCTTGCGGTCTTCGCGGCCGTCTTCCTGGTCGGATCGGTCGGGCTCGCCACCCTGGAGCAGCCCGACCTGCCGCTCGGGCAGATGCTGTTCATGGTGGATAGCGGCTTCATGAACGCACTCGAATCAGGCACCAAGCGGCGTCTCTCGCCCTGGATATGGAGCAACGTCGAAGTGCCGTTGCTGATCCGTCCGGCCTGGCTGATCCCCGCCGCCATCGGCATCGTCTGCGCCGGGCTGGCGGTGACCCTGACTCCGAACCGCGGCTCGCCGCGGCCCCGGCGGCGGAACTAGGCTAGGGCCGCCGTGATATCGATGCGCGAACTGGCGGCGCCGCTGCGCGCCATGGCCCGGCGGACGGGCTCGGATGGGCCGCTATCGAAGGACATCCAGCAACAGCTCGGGATGAGCCATCCGCCCAAGGCAATCCAATATGGCTTCGACCGTCACTGGTGCGACAGCAGCGGCATCTTCATGGAAGGCTGGCTGCACAACCAGGAGAGCGTGATCGACTGCCTCCACGTGATCGCGGGCGACCAGGTTTGCGAGGTCAGGAGCTTCCTGCCCCGGCCCGGCCCGGCAACGCCCGCCGGGCTGCCGCCGAAGCACGGCGCATCCGGGTTCCGTGTCTACATGCCGTGGCGCGCCTCCGACACGCTGTATTTCGAGGTGGATTCCGGCGGCCGCGTCGTGCGGTTCCCCATCGCGTTGCCCGCCGGCCGTGTCCGCTCGGCGCCGTGGTCGCACGCCGAGGACGCACCCGTGCAGCCCGGCGTGCCTGGCGCCCACGAGCTGCATCTCGCGCATGGGACCATGGTCCACGAGGTCAACGCGAAGCGCCTGGCGGTTGCCGAGGTCGGGTCGCGCAACGTGAGCCCGGGCGCGCAATCGAAGCGCGCGCTATTTCCGCAGGCGTCGCGCTACATCGGCGTCGACGTGCACCCCGCCCCGAATGTCGACGTTACCGGCGACGCGCATTTCCTGCATGAGTTGCTTGGCGAGGCGAGCGTCGATGCCGTGTTCTCGATCGCGGTGATGGAGCACCTCGCCTACCCTTGGTTGTTCGCCGCCGCGGTGAACCGCACGCTGACCGACGGTGGGCTGACGTTCCATGCGACGCATCAGGCATGGCCCACGCATGAGCAGCCCAACGATTTCTGGCGGTTCTCCGAGAACTCCATGCGCGTGCTGTTCGGGCCGGAGATGGGGTTCGAGACCCTGTACGCCGGGATGCACAACCCCGCCTTCATCTATCCCGAACTGCGCAATCAAGCGTTCGGGGACGTGCCGTTCAGCCCCGGCCATTGCGGCGTATTCGTACTGGCACGCAAGGTGCGGGCGGTGGAGACGGACGCGGTCCGCTGGCCGGTCGCGCGCGACGCGGCGCTGGCGCGGGCCGGGGAGTATCCCTGGCTGCAGCGGGACGCCGCTGCTCCTACTGGCGGCCGGGGCCTCTGACCTCTCAATGCCGTGGTCGGCGAAGGCCGGCCACCCACGGCTGGCCGTCGACGGGCGGTCATCTCGAATGGTGCGGCGAGAAGGAAGCCGTGGATGGTCGGCCTTCGCCGACCATGGGGGCCATGGGTCGCCAGTTCCTTTCCAATCCGCAGCGTCAGCGCGCCGCCGCGCTGACGAGCGCCTGCCAGACGCGGGCGGCGGAGGCGGGCATGTCGAGGTGGGTGACGCCCGCCGGGCGCAGGGCGTCGAGGATCGCGTTCATCGCCGCGGGTAGCGCGCCGATGGTGCCGGCCTCGCCCGCGCCCTTCACGCCGAGCGGGTTGTTGGGCGAGGGGACGGAGCCGTCGCGCAGCACCACCTCGGGGAGCAGGCCGGCGCGCGGCATCGCGTAGTCCATGAAACTGCCGGTCAGCATCTGGCCGTCCTCGTCGTAGCGGCAGATTTCGCCGAACACCTGGCCCAGACCCTGCGCCAGCCCGCCGAGGATCTGCCCGGCGAGCAAGGTCTCATTCAGCACGACGCCGCAATCGTCCGCGGCGACGTAGTGGAGCAGCTCGGTCAACCCGGTTTCCGGGTCGATCTCCACCTCGGCGACATGCGCGCCGGACGGGAACGCGCGCGACCCGGCGCGTTCGGCCGTGGTGTCCAGCTTGTTGACGCCGCCCTCGGCGACTTGCCGTGCGAGCGCGAGCAGCGAGATGGCGCGGTCCGTTCCGGCGATGCGGTACGCGCCATGCTCGAACACGATGTCCGCCGTTGCCGCTTCCAGCGCCTCGGCGGCGAGTGGCAGCCCTTTCTGCACCACCTCGCGGGCCGCGACGAGGCTGGTCGCGCCCACCGCAAGCATGGAGCGCGACGCGACCGCCGCCCCGCCCACCAGCGTCGGGCCGCCGGGATCGCCGCGGGTGCCCGGGTTGCCGGCGCGCAGGGTGATGCGCTCAGCGTCGATGCCGAGGACGCGCGCGACGATTTCGGGGAACACCGTCTCATGCCCCTGACCGGACGACACGGTGACGGTGTGGATGATGACACCCTCGCCCTCGAACGTGATCGCCACCTGGTCGCGCGGCACCGCGCCGCCCGCGGGCTCGACGAACAGCGCGCAGCCGATGCCGCGCAGCTTGCCGCGACCGCGAGCCTCCGCGCGCCGCGCCTCGAACCCGGCCCAGCGCCCGGCCGTCGTGGCCGTTTCGAGCAACGCAGCGTAGTCGCCGCTGTCGTATTCGGCGCCGGTCGGCAGGCGGTAGGGGAAGGCGTCGCGCGGGATCAGGTTGCGCCGACGCAGCTCCAGCCGGTCGATGTCGAGCACCCGCGCCGCCTCGTCCACCAGGCGCTCGATGGCGTAGGCCATCTCGGGGCGGCCCGCGCCGCGATAGGCGGTGATGGGGACGGTGTTGGTCAGGGCGAGGCGGTGGCGGCCATACGCGAGCGGGATGCGATAGCAGCCCACGCACATGACGGCCGGGTTCATCGTGTTGATGACGGGGCCGGAGGCGACGGGATAGGCGCCCATGTCGCACAACCAGTTGTGGCGGATCGCCAGGAACCGGCCCTCGGCGTCGAGCGCCAGTTCCCCGGTCATGCTCACGCCGCGCCCGTGATAGTCGCTGAGGAAGGTCTCCGAGCGGCTGGCGACCCATTTTACCGGACGGCCGACACGTTGCGACGCCAGGGCGAGCGCGGCGTGCTCCGGGAATGCCGCCATGCGGATGCCGAAACCGCCGCCCACGTCGCGGGATCGCACGCGGATGCGGTCCGACGGCAGACCCGTGAGCGAGGCGAGGCTGTCGCGCAGCGCCATCACGCCCTGGTTGCCGGTCCAGAGGTCGAGCGCATGGCCGTCCCAGGCGGCCAGCGCCGCTTTCGGCTCCATCGGGTTGCCGACGACGCGGCCGCTTTCCAACGCCACGCTGACGACGTGCGCGGCGCCGGCGAAGGCGGCCTCGACGGCCCCCGCGTCGTCGCCGTACTCGTAGTCGAAGCAGAGATTGCCTCCGATGTCGCCGTGCAACTGCGGCGCGCCCGCGGCGACCGCGCTCGCGGCGTCCGCGACGGCGGGGAGGCTGCGGTACTCGATGCCGATCCGCTCCGCCCCGTCCTGCGCGGCCGCGGCGGTCTCGGCGATGACGAGCGCCACCGGCTCGCCCACGTAGCGCACCCGGCCGTCCGCCAGCACCGGACGCTCCGGCGCCCGCAGCGCCGCGCCGTGGCGGCCGGTGAAGGGCAGGAGGGATTGCCGGCGATGATACCCCGCCGCCCGCGTGTCCGCCCCGGTCAGCACCGCGATCACGCCGGGCACCGTCAGGGCCGGGGTCACGTCGAGCGTGGCGATCTCGGCGTGTGCCCGATCGGAGCGCAGGAACACGCCGCGCGCCTCGCCGGGCAAGGTCCAGTCCGCCGTGTAGCGGCCCGCGCCGGTCAGCAGCCTGTGGTCTTCGCGCCGGCCGGCGAAGGTTTGCGTCATGCGTCTCCTACAGCGCGAGCAGGCGGCGGGCGATGGCGATCACGCGGTGCGCCTCGCTCCAGAGCGCGAACGGCTCCAGCGCGCCGAGCGGCGCCCACACCGCCTCCGATACGTCCGACCCGGCGACCGGTTCGCCGCCGGTCCAGCGGGCGGCGAAGTCGATGATCGTGTAGTGGAACTGCACCCGCCCGGCGGCGTCGCGACGGATGGTGTCGACGTTGGCGGCGAGATGCAGTTCACCCACCGCGAGGCCGGTCTCCTCCCCGAGCTCCCGCCGCGCCGCCGCCTCGGCGGTCTCGCCCAGTTCCTGCGCGCCGCCCGGCAGGCTCCAGGCGCCCATGTTGGGCGGCTTGCCGCGACGCACCAGCAGAACCTCGCCGGGCCGCAGCAGCGCGACGCCGATGCCGACGATTGGCCGGGCGGGGTACTCCCGGTCGGAGGTTGGTGTCGGGCCGCTCATGCGCTCCGATCGAGCCAGATGTCGCGCGGCGCGTCCACTGCCCGCGTTGACGGGTATGACGCCTGGGCCGATCATCGCGTCTGACAGCGAGAGGATCGCGGATGAACTATGTGGCAAGCGGCATGAGCCGGACGGCGATGACCGACCAGGAGTGGCAGGCGCGGGTCGACCTGGCCGCGGCGCACCGCTTGGCGGTGATGCACGGGCTTAACGAGGGCATCTTCAACCATTTTACCCTGCGCGTTCCCGGCAAGCCCGGCCGTTATTACCAGATCCCGTTCGGGCTGCACTGGTCGGAGGTGAACGCCGGCTGCTTCATGGAGGTCAGCTACGAAGGCGAGCGGCTGGCCGGCGAGGGCGAGATCGAGCAGTCGTGCTACTGCATCCACGCGCCGATCCACCGCGATCTCGAGAGCGCTGCCGCGGTGTTCCACACCCACATGCCGTTCGCCAGCGCGCTGACGCGGCTTGAGGACCAGCGCGTCCTGCCGATCGGGCAAACCGAGCTCGGCACCCTGATCCACACCGCGTATGACGACCATTACGAAGGGCCGGCGTTCGACCCGGCCGAGGGCGCCCGGCTCGCAAAGGTGATCGGCGAGAAGACGGTGCTGATGATGGCCAACCACGGCGTCGGCGTGGTCGGCCGCACGGTGGCGGAGGTGTATGACCGGCTCTACTACGTCGAGCGTGTGGCGCAGGTGCAGCTGTATGCGATGTGGACCAACCGTCCGCTGCGTCACCTGCCGGACGAGGTGGTCGAGAAGACCTACGCGGGCTTCAAGGGTAGCCCGAACTACGGTGGCCGCAAGGCGTGCGAGTGGCATTTCGACGCGCTGAAGCGGATCCTGGATCGCAAGGAGCCGGATTACGCGGAGTGAGGAGCGCCCCCTCCTCCCGGCCTCCTCCCACGAGGGGAGGAGGAGAGCCCCCTCCCCTTGCGGGAGGGGGTTGGGGGAGGGGGTTGGGGGAGGGGAGTGCGTAGGGCATGACCATACTCTCCATCCTCGACCTCGCCCCGGTCCCCGAGGGCGCGACGCCCGGGGACGCGCTGCGCCGGTCGCTCGATCTCGCGCAGCACGCCGAGGCCTGGGGCTACCGCCGGTTCTGGCTGGCCGAGCACCACAACATGATCGGCATCGCCAGCGCGGCGACCGCCGTCGCGATCGGCTACGTCGCCGGCGGCACGCGCGCGATCCGGGTGGGTTCGGGCGGCATCATGCTGCCCAACCACTCGCCGCTGGTGATCGCCGAGCAGTTCGGCACGCTCGAATCCTTGTATCCCGGCCGCATCGACCTTGGCCTCGGGCGCGCGCCGGGCACCGACCAGGTCACCCTGCGCGCGCTGCGCCGCGGCCCGGAATCCGCCGAGCGGTTCCCGCAGGACGTGCTGGAGTTGCAGGCGTTGCTCGGGCCGCTTGCAGCCGGGACAGCGCATCCAAGCCGTGCCGGGCACCGGGCTTGAGGTGCCGCTGTGGATCTTGGGCTCCAGCCTGTTCGGCGCGCAACTGGCCGCGATGCTGGGCTTGCCGTTCGCCTTCGCCTCGCATTTCGCGCCCGAGGCGCTGATGCCGGCGCTGGAGATATACCGCGCCCGGTTCCAGCCCTCGCGGCAGCTCGAACGACCCTACGCGATGGTCGGGGTCAACGTGGTTGCCGCGGACACCGACGCGGCGGCGCGGCGATTGTTCACCTCGGTGCAGCAGAGCTTCACCAACCTGTTCCGCGGCACGCGCGGCCAGCTCCGCCCGCCGATCGACGACATCGAGGCGTACTGGACGCCGGCCGAGAAGGCGCAGGCGAGCGCCATGCTGTCCTGCTCCTTCGTCGGCGCGCCGGGGACGGTGCGTGATGTCCTCGCCGGGTTCGTCGCCGAGACCGGCGCGGACGAGCTGATGGTCGCTGGGGCGATCTACGACCACCCCGCGCGGCTGCGTTCGTACGAGTTGCTGGCAGCGGCGCAGGCGGCGGAGCGGGCGGCGGCTTGACCGGCTGCGCCTACAGCAGGTCCGCCACCGCGTCGCGGTAGCGGGTGATCGCGTCGAGGTGCTCGGCGGCGGTGCGGCCGGCGATGCGGGTGTGGTGGTCGCTTTCGTAGGTGGTGTGCGCGGTGAGGTGGGTCACGCCGGCCTGCTTCCAGAACGCGACCTCGCGCCGCCAGTCCTCCGCAGCGCCGGCGCCGGGCGAGGCCCAGACCTCGATCCCCATCGCGGCCGGGTCGCGGCCCGCTTGGCGCGTCAGGCGACGCAGCTTGTCGAAGGCGGCCAGCGCCGCGTCGCCGGGCGGGTAGGCGAGCGGCATGAAGCCGTCGCCGTAGTGCGCGCAGCGGCGGAACGTCGCCTCCGCGTGGCCGCCGAACCAGAGCGGCACGCGGCCCGAGGCAGGTCGCGGGTTGATGCCGGCGTCGGGGATGCGGTGGAACACGCCGGTGAAGTCGACGTGCGGCTCGGCCCACAGCGCCTGCATGACGCGCACCTGCTCTTCGGAGCGCTTGCCGCGCGTGTGGAAATCCTCATTGAGCCCGACGAACTCGAGCTGGTTCCAGCCGACGCCGATGCCCAGGCGGAACCGGCCCTCGCACAGCACGTCGAGCGAGGCGGCCTGCTTGGCGACCAGCACGGCCTGCCGTTGCGCCAGGATCAGCACGCCGCTCGCGAAGCCGAGGCGCACCGTGCAGCCGGCGAGGAACGCGAACAGCACGAACGGATCGTGGAACGCGCTCGCGGTGGTGCCGACGGAGCGGATTCCGGTCGGCGTTTTCGCCGGATCGGAGCCGAGCACGTGGTCGGGGGCGACGAGGTAGTCGAAGCCCAGCCCTTCCGCCGCCTGCGCGTAGTCGCGCACCACAGACGGGCCGGTGCCGATTTCCACCAGCGGCAGCGATGCGCCGAGTTGCATGGTGCGTTTCCCCGTTGGTTGCCGGGCTGGACGGTAGCCCGCCGAGCCGCATCAGGGGAGCCTGCCCGATGCGAGAGGATCTGCGCGGAGCGGGCAACATTGCACGAATCGGGTAACAGTGTGACACGAGGAGCGGTAGCGATCTTGCTCAGCGTGCCAACATTCGGTTGCAATCGACGCACCCACTTGGGAGAAGCATCACCATGAAAATCTTTACAGCGGCCGTCGTGCTCGCCCTCAGCATGCCCGGACTGGCTCTGGCGCAGGGGGGCGCCAACAGCACTGGTCCCACCGGCGCCGGGACCACGTCGGGCGGCGACAGCGGCACGAACGGCGGCGCCAACAGCCGGGGTGCCGGAACGGGTGGCACGAATAGTGGGTCGTCCTCCACCACGCCGAGCGGAGCGGTCGCCGGCACCGATTCCGGAGCCCGGGCCACGCCGCCGCGCACGGCTCGGCATCACCGCACCAGAGCCCACCGGCACACCACCGCCTCAGCGTCGACGAAAGCGAAGGTGCAGACGCAGTAGCTTGATGGGTTCTCATTAGCCCGACAGCGCCCCGTGTTGTTGCGCAAAATGAGCGCGCCGCTCGCTAAGCTTAATGCTGCCTCCATTGGCTGCTGGGCAGGACGGTGACGTAGGGCCTCTGCGTTGCCATCGTGGTGGCGGGCGGGCGGGTGAGATGGCGAGCGGGTATAGAACCGGCTTCGCGGCCCTGTGGGCGGCCGAGCAGGCCGGTGGACGCGCCGCGCTAGATCCCGATCACGGGAGCAGTATAACTCGAGGCTCGAAGCGCGTCGGGGCTGAGTCAGCCGATTCGTTGATTAAGTACAGGCAGCTTCCCGTCGACCTTGAGGCATATCGTTTGAAGATGGACTTCAAACAAGGAGATCATGTCCGGCGGGTCCACAATCAAAAAATCTACAAAGAAGTTTCCAGTCTGGATTTCAGTGGACAAATCTTTTTCTGACTGCACTCCACGTAATTGAAGGAATCTCGACCTGGGGAACGAAGCGACATCTTCAGAAGATGGGACAGGGGTCCCAACATGACTCCAAATTCTCGCCGCCCCCCGAAGCGCCTTTCCGATGTAAGTAACGGTCCCCAACACGGGTCGATAGATCCAGTATACGGATGACAAGTCAGTATGCTTCGACCGAAACACATCGGGAGAGGGTAATTGCTCACCCCGGTAGGGGTAGCGGCTCTGTTAGCAGTGCGGCGCGGAGAGCATCGAGCACGGCCGAGCGGTTGGCCTTCGCCGTGCTGACGACGGAGCGGAATGCGGCGTAGGTTTCCGC
>JAABUQ010001756.1_pt1 | contig 45323 bp, 37 predicted proteins | sample 5560001 | NCBI WGS metagenome assembly JAABUQ01 (sample SAMN10711888, study PRJNA513371) | rock metagenome | isolation source: Antarctica rocks | place: Antarctica: Victoria Land, Finger Mt nord | collected 2015-12-18 | reverse complement strand
TCGCGGGTCGGGCCCAGCGCCCAGCTCGGCGCCGGGGAGGTGACGTCGAAGTCCACCCCGATCCCCCGCGCGGCGGCCTCGCGGACCACCGTGTCGTAGCGCGCCCAGTTGGCCGCCGGGTAGGCGTTGGGGTCATCGGCCCGGAAGCTGGGGCGTGTGGCCGACGTCGCATCGGGCGCCACGCCGCGCCAGAACACCGAGATGCGCAGGCGCTCGACGCCCAGCGCGGCCAGGGTGTCGAGCGTCCGGGCCACGTCCGGCGGGTTGGAGTAGATGAGCTGGTTGTCGTCCTGGAACAGCGACTCCTGGGTCGAGGAGGCGTGCGCGGCCGGAGCGGCGCAGGCCAGCACGGCGAGCGCCACGACCCCGAGGCCCGCCGGCCCGGCGCTGCGTCCCGCGACGCCCCCACGTCGCCGTCGGCCGCGAATCGTCATCGCCCGAGGCTCGGCTCGGTGGCCTGACGGGGCGGGCCGGGCGCCGCCGTGGGCGTGGGCGCGACCGCCACCCCGCCCCGCGAGGTCGGAGCGCCCGGCGCGACGGGAGCTGTCCCGGCCGGCAGCGTCGGCACGGTCGCCTGGCTGCGGCGCAGGGCTCCGAGGAACAGTCCCTCGGTGTCGGGGGACTGCGGATCGAGGTAGACCGCGGCCCGGGCGGCGGCGAGGGCGGTTGGCGTGTCCCCGCCGGTATCCAGCTCGTACTGGGCCAGGTGCGACCACGTATCCGAGTTGGCCGGCTGCAGGTGGATGGCGCTGACCAGGGCGGCGGTGGCCGCGCTGGGCTGCCCTGAGGCCAGCTCGACGCTGGACAGGGCGTACAGCGGTCCGGTGGCCACCGGATCCTGATCGGCGGCCTCCATGGCGAGGTTGCGCGCCGCCGTGACGTGACCCTTGTCCAGGGCGGCGAGGGCTCCGTTGCCGGTGCTCTGGCTGCGCAGCGGCTGCCAGGTGGCCCAGATGGCGCCGAGGGCGCCGACCAGGACCGCGGTGGCGGCGGCGATGCGGGCGGCCGATGCGTTCCACCACGATGGTGCCTGCGCCCGGACTGCGGCGATCGGGCCTCGCCCGGCCACCCAGCCCGCGGCCAGCAGCGCCAACAGGGCGGTGGCCGGGACGTCCCAGGTCCAGTCGATCGTCGAGTGCACGCCAAAGCAGACGACCAGGGCCAGCAGCGTGGCCAGGCCGTTGCGCTCGAGGTCGGCGCCCAGCGCTGGCGCCGGGACGCCGGTGCGCCAGCGTGGGTCACGCGGCGCGCCATCGGCGCGCGGGGGACCGGCCAGCACCCGGCGGCGGCGCCCGAGGGTGCGCGTCGCGGCGGCGATCCATGCAGCGAGCAGCCCCAGGTTCACCGCCAGCCCGACGAGGCCGAGATCGCTGAGGGTCTGCATCAGGTAGCCGTGGGCGTGCTGGACGGAGATCGGGGAGCGCCGGTAGCGCAGCCGGGCGGTTCCAAACGAGTTGGCTCCGGCCCCCAGCCACACCTCGCTGCCGAACACGTTAGCCGCCTCACGCCAGTAGCGCGAGCGGACGCTGGCGGCGGCGGTCAGGCGATTGGGGCCGTTGCTCACTCCGGTCACCCGGTCATCGATGAGCTGGTGCCAGGTGTGGGCGATCGTCCCGCCGATGCCCCGGTGCGAGGCGGCCATGGCCCCCAGCCCGAGGATCGGGCTCGCCGCGAGGGCGACCAGCGCGACCATGCCGGCCCTTCGCCGGGCGCTGGGCGCCTGCGGGTGAGCGGCGCGCAGAAACCCGAGCGCGAGCGAGGCGGCGAGCACGACCGCGCACGCGGCGAGCACCCAGAGGCCGAGCTGGTGACCGGCCCGCACCCGGTCGGCGAGGGCTGCCCGGTCGGCGGCCAGCGCATGCTGGGAGAAGGCCCAGGCGGCGAGCGGTGCCGTGCCCAGGATGCCCAGGCCGAGGACCATCAGACCCCGGAGGCGCAGGGGCACGAGCACGAACCAGCAGATCAGTCCCGCGGCCAGGGCCAGCAGTGCCCCGCGCGAATAGGCCAGCAGGACGCAGAGCAGCAGGGGGCACAGCGCGGTCGGGCCCAGGGCGGCGACCAGGGGACGACCGCCGCGCCGGGCGCCGAGCCACAGGCACGCTGGGACGCCGAGGGCACCCATCAGCCCGGTGGCGTTCCAGTATCCGAAGGGCTCGCGCAGCCGGGCCACGGTCTCGTCGGGGTTGAGCGAGGCGGGGAACACCTTGGTGGCCAGTGCGTAGCCGCAGATCACCACGGCGGCGGCGAGCAGGCCGCCGATCAACGCCGCCCAGTGCCCGGGCAGCAGTCGGGCCAGGGCGACAGCGCCGGCGAAGGCGGCCAGGTAGGAGACCATCCGCCCGGCCTGCGTCCAGCTGTCGCCCGGGGCGATCGACCATGTGACCGAGACAGCGGTCAGCGCGGCCAGCACGGCCATGGTTCCCAGGGCCCACCCGCCCCACACCGGCTGACCCGGGGCGGCGAGGATGGCTGTGGCGCACAGGCCGCCGCCGACCAGGCAGACGGCCATCTCCGTCGTGGTCACCGGGCCCAGTGAGGTGCCCCCCTTGGCCAGGAAGGCCAGGGCGGCCACCGCGCCCGCGGTCGCCGCCCCCAGCGCCAGGCCGGCCGGCGGCGAGGGCAGCGCCAGCGTCAGGCCGCGTCGCCTAGCGCTGACGGCGAAGGCGGACACGGCGTAGGAGTGAGGGAACGGCGCCCAGGACGGTGCCGGCGGCCAGGAGGACGAGCAGGGCGGTCAAGCTGGAGGGGAGCGGGTGGCGCACGCTCAGCGCCTCCAGGCGCACCAGCGGCGAGAGCCCCCCGCCGCTCCCCCGCGGCGGGACGTAGCGGTCAGAGATCGCCCCCTGCAGCGCCGCGCGCTCGGCCGAGTTCTGGGGGCCGCCCCCGCCGCCGCCAATCGGCCCGATGGAGCTCCCGCCGCTCCCCCCGCTGCCGCCGCTGCCTCCCCCGCCTCGGGCCGCGGCGGCGGTGATGGCCAGCTCGGCCCGCTGCAGGATGCTCACGCATTGGGTGTACTCGGCCGCGTCGGCCGGGAGCTTGGCGATGGCCTGCTCGTACTGGCTGCGGGTCCAGGCCAGCGGGTTGGAGACGGCGTTGGTCCGGACGCACTCACGCTGCAGGTCGCGGTAGGTCGCGGCCTGGGCCCCCGAGGCGGGGACCAGCGCGAGGACGAGGACGAGCAGCGGAAGGGCGCGACGCATGTGAGGGACCGTCGGCGGGCGGGGTCGGCCGGCAGGGACGGGCAACGATAGAGCGTCGGAGCCGCCGGTCCGCCACCAGGCCGGACGCCGGGCGCCCCCTCGGTTCGGCCCGGTCATCGGTCCGGACTCCGCGAGACGCCGACCAGAGCCAGCGCCTGCCGCATCCCCGCGGCCCAGGCCTCGGGCGTTTGGGAGCTCACCGCCGCGGCGCCGCCATCCCCGAGTCGGCGCCCCAGCGCTCGGTCGTCGCGCAGGCGTCGCAGCGCGGCGGCCAGCCGGCCGGGATCCCCGGCCGCGACGACGAGGCCGGTGGCGCCGTCGACGACGAGGCCGCCGGCGGCGGCTCCAACCTGGTCTGAGGCGATGACGGGCACGTGTTGGTTGAAGGCTTCGTTGACCACCAGCCCCCAGGGCTCCCGGAAGGTGGCGGTTCGCAACGAGGGCAGAACCACAACGTCTGAGCCGGCGTAGAAGTTGCGCAGCTCCGCGGGCGCCAGCGCCCCCACCGCTTCGACCGCCGGCTGCTGGCCGGCCCGCGCCGCCGCCGGGCCGCGGCCGGCGAGCACCAGGCGCTCGTCCGCGAGGTCGGGGTCCACCCGGGCCCAGGCGTCCAGCAGAACCTCCACGCCCTTCTCGGCCTCCAGGCGCCCCGCGAACAGGACCTGGAACCCCGCGCGCCGCTCGGGCTCGGCCCGAGCGCTCCAGAAGCCGTTGTCCACCGCCTGGGGGGCCTCCACCACCCGGCGGGCGCCCCGGGCCCGGACGTAGGCCGACACGTGGGCCCCGTAGGAGGCCACGGCGTCGGCATGGGCGTAGATCCAGCGCAGGATCGGGTAGCCGGCGGCGCCGGGGAGACTGCGCGGCTGGGCCCACAGCGACGCCCACAGGACGAAGGGCACACCGACCCGCCGGGCGCCCACGTAGGCGGCGGGCAGGCCCATCCGGCCGCCGGTCCCGCAGATCACGGCCCGAAAGCGTCGTGAGCTGGCCAGGGCGTAGAGCCGGTGTTGCGAGGTGGATTGAGTGGGGAAGAAGAGGCTGTCCGCCCGGGTGGCGGGGGCCACGCCGTGGCGCAGGCGCCCGCCCCACAGCGCCACCTCCACCCCCTCGGCCCGGTGCAGGGCGGCGAAGGCCGGGACGCGCTCGGGCGCAACGTGGTTGGTGACCAGCAGCACCGGCCGGGGATCGGCGCCGGACGTCATGACAGGGCGTCGGCGTAGGCCGTCGCTGTCGCCTGGCCGCAGGCTGCCCAGGTGAAGCTGTGGGCCACCGTGGCCCGGGCGTCGGCGCCCAGCGCGCGCCGACGCGGCTCGTCGACCAGCAGGCCGTGCAGGGTCTCGGCCAGAGCGCCGGCGTCGCCCGGGGTGACGAGCTCGAGCCCGGGGCCGGCGGCGGCGATCTCCTCGGGGCCGCCCTCCCCGCGGCAGCCGATGGCGGGCACCCCGCCGGCCATCGCCTCCACGTAGGCCACGCCGAAGGCCTCGTCCGTGCTGGGCAGGACAAAGACGCTGGCCGCCCGGGCGCGGGCCCGGGCCGCGGCGGGTGCGAGCTGGCCGAGGAGCGCGACCCTGTCGGCCACCCCGAGCTCGCGGGCCAGCGCCTCCAGTCGCTGGTGCTCGGGCCCCTCGCCGGCGATCTCGCAGCGCAGCGCGGGGTGGCGATCGGCCAGTCGGGCCACGGCGCGGATGAGGTCGGCGTGGCGCTTGCGCGCGACGAGGTGTCCCACGGAGACCAGGACGGGGGTTCTCGGAGCCGGGGCGGGGGCGGCCGGGAGGTCGGAGCCCAGGTGCACGACGCGCGTGGCCCGGGCGCCGTGCTCGGTGCAGCGCCGGGCCGTGTCGGCGCTGTTGGCCAGGACCAGCCGGGCGTGCCCCAGCGCACGCCGCACGGCCTGGGCTCCGGCCGGGCTCTGGTGGGCGGTGGCCAGCACGTCACCGCCGTGGACCGAGACGACGAGCGGCCGGCTGGCCGCCGCCCGGCGTACGGCCTCCCCGGCCGGGACCGCGTAGTGGGCGTGGACCAGGTCGAAGGGCCAGCGCCGGTGCAGGGCGTGCAGGGCCACGGCCAGCGGGGGCGCCGCCCACGCGCCCCAGCTGCCGTAGCTGCGCGGCCGGGGCGGGGCGAGGAAGGGGACGTAGCCCACGTCGATCCCGTCCAGCCGGGCCCGCGGGGGCTGGTGGAGCACGTCGCGCAGCCCGATAAGGGCCGCCCGCGCGGAGGCGAGGCTGGCCCGCGGGGGCACGGGTCGGTGCAGGACGAGGACGCGCACCTCCACGCCGGCGGCCACGGCGGCGCGGGCCTGCTCGTGGGCCCAGATTCCCAGCACCGGATCGCGGTGCCGGGGATAGAGCTCGCTGACGACGCAGACGCGCACAGCGGGCTCAGGGCGCGGCCGGCAGGCGGCGATGGCGGCGGTGGACAGCCTCGAGGGCGGGTCGTCCGAGCCATGACCGTCCGGCCAGCATCCGCTCGGCCTCGGCCATCGCGTCGGCGCGGTCGTAGGCGGCGGCGATCGGCGCGCCGCGGTGAGCCACGGCCAGCGCGTCGACGATTCCCGCCCGCCAGCCGTGCTCGGCGGCCAGCGCCGCCCAGTGGGCATCCAGGCCCCAGCCCATCCTGGTGTCGGGGAAGGGCAGCAGGGCGTCGAAGGTCCGGGCGCCGAGCGCCGTCACCGGCCCGATCTCCACGAGCGCGGTCTGCCGCGCCACCGTGGCCAAGCGGCGCCGGGTCACCGGCCAGGCGGCGTGGGAGTGGCGGCGGTGGGCGGGGGCGACGAGCGCCAGGTCCAGCCGCTCGGCCACGCAGAGCAGCCCGTCGAGGAAGCCGCGGGGGAGGAGGACGTCGTCGTCGATGAGCAGCAGCCAGTCGCTGTTGATCGGGGCGTGCTCGGCGAGCAGGGCGTTGAGGTTCTCGAACTTGCCCCGGTTGCCCGGCGGGCCGACGATCACCTGCACCCGATGGCGGGAGCGACGCAGCTCGGCGATGGCCGCCGGCATGAGGCTGCTGCCGCCGCCTCGGTCGATGCCCAGCACGAGCACGTCGCGGGTGCTGGGCGGCTCGGTCCGCGCCGCCCGGCGCAGGGCAGCTCGCCGGGTCGAGAGGGTGAGCTCGGCGTCGAGCAGGAGGTCGGTGATGACAGCCACGGCGCGCCGCGTGCCAACCAGCTCGCCGCTGCGTCCCGACGCCCACCCGGGGGCGCGCTCGTCGGGCGCGGGATGCAGCGCCTCGCAGAGCCGTCCCAGGGACGCGGCCCCCAGGACGATGCCGTTGCCGCAGGCGCGCCGGACGGTGTGCCAGGCGCAGCCGGCGACGTTGCGCAGCTCCGTTCGGGCGGGCGGCGCCACGCCGCGGCGGGCGTCGAAGCGCCGCGCGGCGCGGCCCCGGGCAAAGGCGGCCCGGCCCAGTGCGGGAAGCCGGGCGTCGGCTCCGGCGCGGCGGTGCTCGAGCCCGGTGGCGGCCAGGTAGACGATCCGCCCTCCGGCCGCGCGCAGCCGGGCCAGCCACTCCTCCTCGTCGCCGGGTCCCGACAGCCGCGGGTCAAACCACCCGGCGCGCTCCAGCGCGCGCGGGCGCAGAGCCATGTTGGCCCCCCAGACCACGTCGACTGTCCGGTCGACCGGGCCGAGGTCGAGGAAGCTCACCGGTGGCCCCTCCCGCCCGCACAGGCGCAGCCGCGAGCCCTCCAGGACGGCGTGCAGGGGGCCGCCGAAGGCGTCGGCCTCCGGGTGGCGGGAGGCACCGTCGAGCACGGCGGCCACCCAGCCGGCCGGGGCCCGGACGTCGTCGTCGACGAAGGCCAGGAGGTCGCCGCGGGCGTTCTCCAGGCCGGTGTTGCGGGCCACGTTCAGCCCTCGGTGGGCATCGTGGGAGACATAGCGGGCGCCGTGGCGGCGGGCCACCGCCGCGGTGTCGGGGTCGGGACCGTCGTCGACCACCACCAGCTCGCCGCCGGCGTCGGCCACCGCCGCCGAGAGCGACCCGAGGGCGACGTCGAGGTAGGCGGGCCGCGCGCGGGTGGGGATGATGACCGATAGGCGCATCGTCGGGGAAGGGTAGGTTCTGAGCCCACCATGGCCCTCCCGCTCCCGGCGCTGCGGGTCCTGCTGCTGCACAACCGCTACCGCGAGCGCGGAGGCGAGGAGCGCGCCGTCGAGGAGATCGCCGCCCTGTTGGGCTCCCGCGGTCACCGGGTGGAGGTGCTGGAGCGCTCCAGCGAGGCGTTGGCCGGCCGGGCGGGCGGGGCTCGGGGCGCGCGCGCCCTGCTCGCCGGGGGTGAAGATCCCCACGCGGTGGCGGCCGCCGTGCAGGAGATGGGGGCGCAGATCGTCCATGCCCACAACCTTCATCCGCTGCTCGGCTACCGCGCCCTGGACGCCGCCCGCCGAGCGGGGGCGCGCACGGTGTTGCAGCTGCACAACTTCCGCCTGTACTGCTCGATCGGAGTGGCCTTCCGCGACGGGCGGGTCTGCCACCGCTGCCACGGTCGGGACACCCGCCCCGCCGTGCGCCACCGCTGCCGGGGCGGCGCGGCCGAGAGCGTGGTCTACGCCGCCGGGCTGGCCCGCCAGCAACCGCGGCTGATCGCCGGTGCCGACCGCATCGTGTGCCTCAGCCACGCCACCCGGGCCCAGCTCGGCCGCCTCGGGCTCCCGCCCGAGCGCTGTGACGTGATCTCCAACCCGCTGCGCGGCGATGCATTCGCTGAGCGCTCGGATGCCGACGCCGGCTCCTACGCCCTCTGCGTGGGCCGGCTTTCGGAGGAGAAGGGCTTCGAGGTGGCCGTCCGGGCGGCGCGGCGGGCCGGGGTCCCGCTGAAGGTGGCCGGGGCCGGGCCCGAGGCCGGGCGGCTGGCCCAGCTGGCGGCGGGATCCCACGTCGAGCTGCTCGGCCGCGTGGAGGGGGAGGAGATGGCCCGCCTGCGGGCCGGGGCGGCGGTGCTGCTGGCCCCCTCGCGGTGCGAGGAGCAGAGCCCCTACGCGGTGTTGGAGGCGATGGCCGCCGGGGTGCCGGTGCTTGCCTCGTCGCTGGGCGGGCTGCCCGAGCTGGCCGGAGCTGGGTCGGTGCTCGCCGTCGACGACGTGGGGGCGTGGGCCAGTGCGCTGGCCGGCCTCTGGGCCGACCCGGCCGAGCGTCGCCGGCGCGGGGAGGCGGCGCTGGCCCGCGCCGGCGAGCGAGCCGGACCCGACGCGGCCTATCAGGGGCTGATGGGCGTCTACGCGAGCGCACTGGCCGAGTGAGGCACATCGCCCTGGCGCTCGACGGGACCGCCCGGCTGGCTTCGCAGCCAGTGCACGGTCTGGGCGATGCCCTCCTCGACGCCGATGCGCGACTGCCAGCCCAGCAGCTCGTGGGCCTTGTGGACCGAGGGCCAGCGACGCTGGACGTCGAGCTCGAAGCTCGGGAGGTGCTCGAGGGTCAGCTCCTGGTCTGAGAGATCGCAGGCGTCCCACACCATCCGCGCGATCTGCGCCACCGTCAGCTCACGCGAAGCCGAGATGTTGAAGTCCTGGTTGAGCCCCGCGGCGCAGGCCAGGGCCGCGACGATGCCATCGGCGATGTCGTCGACGTGGGTGAGGGTCCGGGTCTGTTCGCCTGAGCCGAAGATGGGCAGAGGCCGCACGCCGAGCAGCGCCCTGGCGGCGAGGTCGGCCACGACGTGGGCGATGCCGGGCTCGGCCCCGGCCAGCTCACCCGGCCCGTAGGCACCGAACGGGCGACAGATCGTGTAGGGCAGGCCGTGCTCCTCGTTTGCGGAGCGGCAGCAGACCTCGCCCATGAGCTTGGAGAAGCCGTAGGCCGAGCGCGGGACGGGGCACTCGGCCCAGGCCTCCTCGGGCGTCGGGAAGCACTCGGCGCGCTCGAAGACCATCGGGCTCGAGACGTAGACCAGGCGCTCGACGTCGCCCTGCACCGCGGCCCGGACGACGGCATTGTCCAGGGCGTTGTTGGCCTCGGTGAGCGTGTGGGGCCGCCGGTGGAGACGGGCGATTGACCCGCCCACGGCCATCAGGTGGACCACGTGGGTGCAGCCGTCCATCGCCGCCTGCGCCTGGTCGAGCTCGCGCAGGTCACCGCTGTGCACGGCGCAGCCCTCGCGCATCCACTGGGGGGCTGGGCCCTGGTCGGAGACGCGCACCTCGTAGCGCGGATCGCCGAGCAGGCGGCGCACCACCGCAGCGCCGATCCTCCCGGCGCCGCCGGTGACCAGGACCCGGCTCATCGAGTCGGCCGGGTCAGCCGCTGCGTGGCGGCCGCGTGAGCATGTGGGCCAGCCACTGGCGCGTGAAGCCGGCGACGAAGCGCGGGTTGTAGCGGGCGTAGCGCCGCCACAGCCGGCGCGGCTCGTTGGCCAGGCGGAAGAGCCACTCCAGGGCGAGGTTCTGCATCCAGTTGGGCGCCTGGGGCACGAGGCCGGCGTGGAAGTCGAAGGCGGCTCCGACCCCGACGAGCACCGGGGCGCGCAGCAGGGGCCGCATCTCGTGCATCCACTTCTCCTGCTTGGGCACGCCGATCCCCACCCAGACCACGTCGGTGCGCACCCGATCGATCTCCGCCGCGACCGCGTCGCGCTCGTCTTCGGTCAGCGGGCGGTGGGGGGGCGAGTAGCCGCCCGCGATCTGTACCCCGGGGAAGCGTCGGCGCAGGTTGAGCGCGAGCTGGACCAGCGCCCCCTGGTTGCGCCCGCCGTAGAGGAACATCCGCGTGCCGGTGTGGGCCGAGCGCTCGCAGTAGCGCGCGATCAGCTCGGGGCCGTAGACCCGGCCGGGAAGCGGGTGGCCCAGGGCGTTGAGGGCCCACACGAGGGGCTGGCCGTCGGGAACGGTGAGCGACGAGCCGGCGATGGCCTCGCGCAGGGCAGGATCCTCCTGGCAGGCCATGACGGTGTGCACGGTGGCCACGCAGACGTAGCCGCGGGCGCGTCGCCGGACTGTCTCGTCGATCCAGTCCATCGTGCGCGGGTAGTCGGTCAGGGCCAGCGGCACGCCGACCACGGGCACCCCAGGGGGTGCTGCGGGCGGCGGGGCCGAGGGTTCGCTGTCCCAGGCGTGGGCCGCGGCCTCGGCCTCCAGCGCGGCGTGACCGGCCAGCGGCGCGCGACGCCATGCGACCGGACCGGATCGGGCCGGTCGCTGGGTGCGGGGGAAGAGGGCGGGCTCCACGGGATGCAGGGCGATCAGTGGGTCGATACCGGCACCCGGGGCGGGCACCAGTGGTATTCAACGCAGCAGACCGGGGAAAGTGGCGCTATTTGCCCGGCCATGTGCCCGCTACCCGGCCGATGATCGAAGTCCTGCGACCGGCGGGACCTACTCAGGGTACCCGCCGGTGGCGGTTGGGTTGCATGGGGGTTGTCAGGCTTAATGCGGCGCTCAAGCCCACGATCGGGAGCCTGCGCATGATGGCTCATACCCGCACGCTGCGCCCGGCGAGCTGGTCCTCCAACTGTTTGACGTCGGCGTTGACCATGATTCGTATGAGTTCGTGGAAGGCGACCGTGGGCTGCCAGCCGAATGCCTGGCGTGCCTTGCCTGGATCCCCGCGCAGGGCGTCGACCTCGGCGGGGCGGAAGTAGTTCTCGTCGATCGCTGTGTGCTTTTCCCAGTCGATGTCGAGCAGGGCGGCGGCCTCGGCGAGGAACTCGCGCACGGTGTGGCTCTGGCCGGTGGCGAGCACGTAGTCGTCGGGTAAAGCTCGAGGAGCGACGGATGACCCCGTGGACCTCATAGCCCTTCTCCAGCAGCTGCTCGGCGAGATAGGACCCATCCTGCCCGGTGACGCCGGTGATCAACGCCTTCTTGATGGATCCAGCCTACCGGCGCCGACTCGCCGTCGGCGACTCCCCGCGCTCGAAACAGCCGGGCTTGCGCTGGGAAAGGCCGCATCAGGCGTGTTTGAGCTCAGGTGGCTCCCGGGCGGTGGGCCGCACCACCATGGCCAGCGTTCCACCGCGCCGCCGCCCCGCCGCCAGCGCCTCGAGCCCGATGGCGGGCGCGATCAGCGTGAGGCCCGACGCGAGCGCAGCGAGCCTGCGCGGCGTGGGTGCGAGGGTCCGCTTGAGCAGGAGGAAAGGGAGTCCAGGCTCTCCCAGGCGCGCTCGGGCCATGAGTGCCATCCACATGCCCCCGGGGTTGTGCTCCCAGACCATGTGTACGCTGCGCAGCGGCTCCAGGCCAGCGCGGCGCACGAGTGCCTCAAGTCCGGTGGGGGTCAGGTGCACGCGATGGCGGGGCAGGTCGAGGTGCAGCCAGCCGTCCCCGGCCAGCCGGGCCTGGACCGACTCGAGGTTGGGCACCCCGATCAGCGCGATCCCCTCCGGAGCCAGCCAGCCGCGCACGCGCTCCAGCGCCCGCCGCGGATCGTCTACGTGCTCGAGGACGTGCCAAAGGATGACCGCGTCCAGGGCGCTGGCTGCGTGGCTCTCGATCGTCCCGTGCGCGACCGGCGTCCCGGCCTGTCGCGCGGCAGCAAGACCGCGCGCCGACGGCTCGAGCCCGCTCGCCCGGTAGCCGGCGTGACGCAGCATGGCAACGAGGCGCCCGCGACCGGCGCCCGCGTCGAGCACGGCCTCGCCTGGGCCGATGCCGCCTGAGCGCAGCAGGCCGAGCACCTGACGGTCAACCAACCGCTGGGCCAGCGCGATCACCGGGGCCAACAGCGGTCGCCCCGGCCGGTAGATGCCCGTCTCGTAGCGCTCGGGCCCCGGCGGGGGACCCATGGTCACCGCGGTGGCGCAGGACTGGCAGCGGGCCAGGGCATAGCGGCCGGGGTCACCGGGGTCCAGGCCGGGGAGGTCCTGGCGCCAGGGCAGGACCCGACCGCCGCAGGCGGGGCAGTCGCCACCGGCCGTCAGGGTGCCGCCGCCGGCGCTCTTCGGGAGGCCATCGGGGGAATGGAGGCCGTGATCCTTGCCCGCAGCATCGGCATATGCTGGCAGCGTGGCGCCCTGCCGCCGGGCTTCCGGATGACCGATTCCTCCTCGCCATCCCCCGCCTTCTGGGCCGGCCGCCGCGTCCTCGTGACCGGGCACAGCGGCTTCAAGGGAGCGTGGGCCTGTCGCTGGCTGCTGGAGCTCGGGGCTGAGGTCTGGGGCGCCTCGCGCACCGGCGGCGCGCCCGGGGGCCTGTTCCGCCGCGCCGAGCTGGCCGGGCACGTGACCGGCCTCGAGCTCGAACTGGCCGATGGGGAGGCGGTGGCCGCCGCGGTGGGTCAGGCCAGACCCGAGGTCGTGCTGCACCTCGGCGCTCAGGCCATCGAGAGCGTGGCCCGCCGCGATCCGCGGGCCACGTTTGAGACCAACGTGCTCGGGCTGGCCAACCTGCTCGACGCGGTCCGCGCCGCCCCCGAGACGCGCGCCGTCACGGTCGTCACCACCGACCGCGTCTATGCCCCGCGTCCGACCGAGGGGGTCTATCGGGAGGAAGACGCGCTCGGCGGTCAGACGCCCTACAGCGCCTCGAAGGCGGCGGCGGAGCTGGTGGTCGCGGCCTACCGCGACCTGCTCGGGGCCGACGGCGGAGCGCGTGTGGCCACCGCCCGCACCAGCAACGTCATCGGTGGTGGCGACGACGCCCGGAACCGCCTTGTGCCCGACCTGCTGCGGGGGGCGATCGAGGGCCACCGGGTGCGCATCGGCAGCCCGGACGCGCGCCGCTGCTGGCAGCATGTCGCCGATCCCCTTCGCGGTTACCTGCGGCTCGCCGAGCGGCTGTGGGAGCGGGCAGACACCCCGGGAAGCTTCAACTTCGGCCCGCGGCCCGAAGACGTGCGGACGGTCGGCTGGGTGGCTGGGCGCCTGGCGGAGCTGTGGGGCCCGCAGCTGGATTGGTATGCGGCGGCGCAGACCCCGGCATGCCAAGCCGATCTCTTCGCCCTCAACACGACGCGGGCCCGCGAATTGCTGGGCTGGACCACGACGATGGACGTCGATGCGGCCCTGCGCGCGGTGGTCGCCTTCGCGCGGCGGGAGGCCGCGGGCGAGGACCCCGGCGAGCTGGTGGCCGAGGCCCTCCCCCGCTCGGGCGGCGCAGCGGCGCAGTCCACACCGTCCTCAGCGCCGAACCGAGGCGATCCGCGCCCAGTCGGCGGGTGAGGGCTCCGGCTCGAAGTCACCGCGCCACCCGCGCCAGGCGAAACGCAGGAGCCAGGGCAGCCGGCGCAGGGGGCGCTGGTCATAGACCAGCGAGCGACCCAGGTAGCCGGCCACCACGAGTGCCAGCCCGGCCGGCGTCATACCGGTGTGGGTACGCCGCAGCCAGACGAAGTTGCGGATGCGGTAGAGGTCCTTCCAGTAGGAGGACCATGGGGCCGACCCGTAGCCCGCTCCGACCAGTCGGTTGGCCACCCGGCTGCGCGCCGTGCTCTCTGCGCCGCCCACGGGGATCTTGTGGATGACCACGCTCTCGGGCACGAGGCGGATGCGGCCTTCGCGTCGCAGCCTCAGCGAGTAGTCGGCATCGTCATAGCCCAGGAACATCTCGGCCCGTGGCAGCCCGATCCGCTTCACCGCCGCGCGGCGCACCAGCAGCCCGACGAACGACGCCAGCTCCACGTCGGCGTCCGCCCCCGGGCGGTAGGCCTCGGGCCCGAGCGGGATGGCGAAGCGCCCGAGTCGGCAGCGGTGCTGGGCATCGATGCCCCCATCGGGGAAGCGCACCGCCGAGCCCAGGGCGACCGTCCCGGGGTCGCCTGCGGCTCGGCTGCCCAGTAGACGCTCGAGGGCTTCGGGGGTGGGCTCGGCGTCGTCGTCGAGGAGCCAGATCCAGTCCTCGGGCTTGGCCGCCGCCAGCTTGAGCCCAAGGTGGTAGCCGCCGGCCCCACCCAGATTGTGCTCACTGCGGTGCACCTCCAGCCGGGGATCGTCGAGCATCCCGGCGCGGGCCAGCGCCGCCGCCACCGGGCGGCTCGATGCATTGTCCAGAACGATCACCCGGTCCACGGCCCGGCGCTGGGCGAAGAGCCCGCGGAGGCACTCGACCAGCAGCGCGTCGCGGTCGCGGGTGAGCACGAAGGCGCAGACTCCGCCCAGCGCTCAGCCCCCCGGTCCGGCCGCCATCCAGAAGGCCGGCAGGGCGCTGAAGCGCCGCTTGAGCCAGAGCGGCAGTCGCCGGTGCCGCGCGCCAAGCTGCAGGCCCACGAACTTCCCGCCCTCGTAGACGATGGCGTAGGGGATGGCTCGGCGGCGCCCGGTGGACCACAGCCAGCGCAGCTCTCCGAGGGCGTAGCGGACGGCCTCGGAGCGAAGCACCTCCGCCGATGCCCGCGCTCCGGCCAGGTACGCGCGCTCGGCCGACGCGCCGGAGTCGAAGAAGCGGCGGAAGGCCTGGCCCAGTGTGTAGGGATGGGAGTGCAGGACGCCGGCCTCGGGCAGGTAGCGCAGCCCGTAACCCTCGAGCAGGACCCGCCGGGACCAGTCCTGATCCTCGCTCATGACCACGTCTTCGGCGAAGGGATGGCGGTCGAGCAGCTCGTGGCGCAGGGCGGAGTTGACGTTGGAGAACAGGGTTGTCGACATCGTCAGCTCGGCCGCCGAGTCGGCGCGCTGCTCGCGCGGGTGAGAGCCGTAGAGGAAGTCGAGGAAGAACTGCTCGGAAGGCGAGGCGTCCGGGTGGGCCACCTGCCGGCCGTAGGTCCCGGCTAGGGTGGGGTCGGCGTGAAGCGGCCCGGTCAGTCGGTCCAGCCAGGTCTGCGAGAGGGGGGCCGCGTCTTGGCTGATGAAGACCAGCAGATCGCCCCTGGCCGCTGCCGCGCCGAGGTTGCGCGCCCGGCCGTGGCTGAAGCGCTCGGCCGGTATCTCCCGCACGGTGGCGCCGTGGGACCGGGCCAGCGCCAGGCTGCCGTCCTGCGAGCCAGAGTCGACGACGACGACCTCGACAGGCTCGACGACGTGCTGGCTGGCGATGGCCTCCAGGCAGCGCCGCAGGTCCTCCCCGCCGTCACGGATCGGGATGACAATGGAGATCACGGTGGCGCCAGGCTAGAGCTGCCCCGAGCCATACTGCGGGGGGTGACCGTGGCTACCGGAGACGGGCGGGGGCAGGCTGAGGGGACTGTGTGGGCCGTGGTCGTCACCCACCGCCGGCTCGAGCTGCTGCGGGCCTGCCTGGACGCGCTCGGCGCCCAGCGACGAGCGCCGGAGCACGTCCTGGTCGTCGACAACGCCAGCGGCGACGGCACGGTGGAGGCGGTCCGCGCCGAGCACCCGGAGGTTGAGGTGCTCGGGCTGCCGACCAACGAGGGGGGGGCCGGCGGCTTTCACGAGGGCCTGGGCAGAGCGGTGGCCGGCGGGGCGGAGTGGGTGTGGCTGATGGACGACGACACGATTCCGCAGCCGGATGCCCTGCAGGCGCTGCTCGACGCGCCCGGGAGGCTTCCCGCCGATGAGCCGACCCCGGTGCTTCTGGCCAGCCGTGCGGTGTGGGACGAGGGCGCCCTTCACCCCATGAACGCCCCGGGATTCGAGCGCGATAGTCCCGAGCGCGTCGTACGGAGCGCCCGGGTGGGGCTGATGCCCATCCGCACCGCGACGTTCGTTTCCCTGCTCGTCCACCGTGATGCGGTGGCGCGCCACGGGCTCCCGCACAAGCACTTCTTCATCTGGAGCGACGACATCGAGTACACGGCGCGCGTGCTGCGTCATGACCGGGGCTACGTCGTCCCGACCAGCGTCGTCCACCACCGGACCAAGACCCCCTACACCGCGGTGTCGAGCACCGGCGGACGGTTCTACTACCACGTGCGCAACTCGCTGTACATGATTCGCGGCGACGCCTGGAGCGGTCGCGAGAAGCTCACCGTGGCCTGGCTGCTGCTCACCACGTCGATCGCCTACCTGCGCCACCACCGCTTCGCGGTAACCGCCATCGCCACCGTCGGACGCGGTCTGCGCGACGGCGTGCGGCCCCTCTCCCAGGTCAGCGCGCCGCGGGAGGGGTGAGGGCCAGCCCCCGACCCACCTCACGCAGCAGCCCCGCCCGCTGGCGCAGGCCGGGACGGTGGCGGAGGGCTCGGAGCAGCTCCTCTCCCCACAGGTAGCCGACCCAGAGCTTCTCCTCGCCTCCCCACCCCGCGCCCCGCAGCATGTGCAGCTGGTTGCGCAGCTCGGCGGCACTGACCGGACCGTCGGCTGAGCGGTCCCCGAGCGGTGAGACGATGCTCCAGGGCACCGCGTAGCCTGTGCCGGTCTTGAGCAATCGGGCGCTCCATTCGATGTCCTCGGTCTCGTCGCCGTAGGCCACCAGGGGCAGCGTGTGGGCGCTGAGCGCCCGGCGGTCGACCAACAGCGAGCCGTGGCGCGCGGCGCGGATGGAGACCAGACCGCGCTCGCAGGCGTCGAGGGCGACCTGCTTGACGGTGAGCCGGGGCCAGGGGGCTCGCGCCGGGTCGAGCTGGTCGGGTGCCAGCCAGGAGGTGCTGGAGAGCAGGATGGGTGGGGGCAGCGAGCCGAGGTCCTCGATCACGGCCAATAGGCGCTCGAGGGCGTTGGGCGCCGGGAGCACCGACCCGTCGAGCAGCCACACCCAGTCGACCCCGCTGCGCTCGGCCTCCCGCAGCCCGCGGTCCAGGTCGGCGGCCCGGGTCCCGATCCGGCCGACGTCGATGACGCGCTGGGCCGGGCGGCTCTGGCCGTCGATGGCGTCCCGCAGCCGGCCGGCGTCGGGCTCGGACAGCGGGGGGCGCAGGACCGTGACCAGCTGCGGCTCAGACACGGATCTGCAGCGCTCCGAGCACCTCCCCGGCGGCGTCGATCGCCTGGCGCATGCAGTCGTCCATATCGATGTAGAGATAGTTGGCCAGACGACCGGCGAAGAACACGCGCTGGGCGCCGAGCTCGTCGCGCAGGTGGTCCTGGTAGCGCTCGTTTAGCGACCGGTTCTCGGTGGTCTCGATGGGGTAGTAGCGCGTTGGCGCGCCAGTGAACTCGAAGCCGAGCACCGTTCCCTCGCACTGCTGGCCCGACGCGTGCTTGGTCTCGTGGACCCGGATGAAGGGAAACTCCTCCCCTGGGTAGTTGACCACCATGGCGCCCTGCCCGTACTTGCGATGGGGGATGTGGACCGAGCGGACCAGAATCCCGCGCCACTCCAGAGCGCCCAGGGCCCCGCCGCAGAAGACATCGAGCGGGCAGGTGAGGACGACGGCGTCGGCCTGGGCCTCGTCGATGTGGCGCTGGAGATTGCCCAGCGCGACGTCGGTCCCGGTCCGCAGCTCCGCCCGGCGCTCGGCCAGCAGCCCGTCAAGCAGGTCGGTGTAGCCATTGGGTCCCGCCGGCCAGCCCTGGTAGGGGTCGGGAAAGAGGTAGGGGTCGTTGTCCCAGCGCACCGAGACCCGTCTCGGCGCCCACTGGGCCGAGAGGGTGCGGGCCGGCCTCCCCCACTGCTTCTCGGTGTAGGGACGGATGAACCGCTCATAGAGGATCGGTCCCATGAGCTCCAGGCACCACTCCTCGAAGTTGGCCGCCTCACCCCTGGCGGCGGCATCGACTCCGCGGCGCTCATCGAGCTCGGCCAGGATCTCCTGGCCCCGGCTCTGGCGCTCGATGTCGGAGAGCAGGATCGGCCAGTTGAGGATCTGCCCGTCGGCGACGATGTCGACCCGGTGGCGGTAGGGCCGAAACGGCGTCATCTCATTGGCCAGCCGCCACACCTCCTCGTCCTCGGTGTGGAAGATGTGGGAGCCGTGGGGCTCGTAGAGCACTCCTTCCATGTGCTCGGAGCGAATCAGCCCGCCGGGCACGGGCTCACGCTCCAGCAGCACGGTGTCGACCCCGGCCCGACCGAGCTGGTGGGCCAGCGTGCAGCCCGTGAGCCCGGCTCCGACGATGAGGACACGGGGGGAGGTCATGATCGGGGTCCGGCGGGAGCGGGGGGCGATTCGGCGCGGGTGGCCAGGATATCCGGCCGACCCGGGGGGCCGCGCCGGCCTTACGGGTCAGCCTGCGCGGAGCTGCCGGGCCAGCGTGCTCAGCGCCTCCCGCATGGCAGCGTCCTGTCCGGCGAAGGCGAAGTGACCGGCCAGGACGTTGTGGGCGACCAGCACCGGCCGGGAGAGCTGCATGCAGGCGGTGCACAGGTGCGTCTCGTCGACGCCGAGCGCGCCCTGGGGAGGACGGACCAGGAAGCCGCCGATGCGCTCCCAGAAGTCACGCTCGAACAGGATGGCCCCGATGTTGAACTTGTGCGGGACCGCGGAATACGCGAAGGGCTGGTGGCGGAACAGCTCACACAGCTCGTCGAAGGGCAGGCTGTTCTCCCACAGCCAGCGTGCGGCGGCCCCGTCGTCGGTCGCGGGAATCTGACCCGCCCCGCGGAGCAGAGGGCCAAAGCGCTCGCGCCACGCGTCCTGCAGTCCGCGGGTTCTCAGGAACTCGACGTAGGAGTATCCGTTGACGTTCAGAACGGGGGCCACGGCCCCCGGACGGAAGCTGCCCTCGGCACCGATCCGCTCATACGCGCTGAGGAGGTCTTCGCAGTAGCCGCGTCCAATGAAGATGTCCTCATCGAACTTGAAGATGAACCGCGCGGCGGGATGGCCGCGGATGGCCAGGTTCTGGGCCAGCGAGAGATAGTTGGCGCGGGTCCACAGGGTTGACCACCCGTTGCGCTTGGCCAGCGCGTCGAGCGCCGGATTGCGCACGGCCGGGGTCACCAGGCACACGTCCATGTCGGTGCTGACAAATCGGCTGAGCCGGTCCAGGGAGAGACTCCAGAGGTGTGGCTTGTATCCGACTAATACATAGGCAAGCCGGTCGGACCCACGACTGCGGTCGACGAACTCGTGGTGCCCGGTGAAGTTGCGCCAGCGGGCCGCCGCCCCCACGGAGCGCCCGAGCACGTCGTGCTCGATGAGCACGTCGTTGATCCACCGCACGATTCCCGACGCCACGGCTACTCGGCGACCCGGCGCAGCCCGTCGTGGACGGCCCGAATCAGGACGATCAGGGCTCGAGGACGGAATCGGCAACCTCGGAGCCACAGCCAGCTTCCGAGCACGGTCGCGGTGGCCAGCCGCCCCTTCTCCCGTCGCGTCCACGAGGAGCTCCGGATCATGAAGAGCTTGTTGCGCACCTCGTAGTAGTACTGGTCGATCGCCGCACGGTCGGCGTGCACCGGGTCCCGGTGGCGGGTCTTGTGGCGCACGACGCTGGCGGGCACGAGGTAGCCCGTGGCTTCCTTGAGGAGTCGAGCGGTGTACTCCCCATCGTCTCCCCAGATGAAGTAGTGCCGGTGGGGAAGGCCGTGGACGCTCACCGCGCGACGGCTGACGAGGATGGATACGAAGCTGGCGGTTCTCAGCGGGATCAGCCGGCGGGACACAGCAGCGAGGAAGTCCGGCAGGTGATCGCCCTCCAGGCGGATCCAGGGCAGGTTCTTCGGATGCAGCGTGCCATCGATCCACAGGACCTGCGAAGCGAGCAGAGCCGGTTCGGGCAGGTCGCCCAAGTCGTCGAGCGGCGCCACCAGCGCCTCCAATGCATCCGGCTCGGGCACCGTGTCATCGTCCATCAACCAGATCCAGTCCACGCCCTGCTCGTAGGCGGCGCGCATACCGGCGTGGAAGCCGCCGGCGCCCCCCTCGTTGCGTTTTAGGGCGATCAGCCGGACCTCGGGGAACTCCTGCCGGACCACCGTCCGCGTGTCGTCGCCCGATGCGTTGTCCACCACGATGACGGCGTCGACCGGCAGGGTCTGACCCGAGACGGCGGTGAGGCACTCGCGCAGCAGCACCAGTCGGTCACGGGTCACCACTACGGCGCCGACGCGCGGCGCGGATGCGCGCCCGGCGGGGGGTGAGGAGTGTGGATCCTGGACTGGAGGCATGCGCGGCAGGCCCTCGGGCCCGAGGCCCTGGACGCTGCGTACGCTAGCGGCATGAACCTCTCCCAGAGGGTGGCGATGAACACCGTTCTCCTGGTCGGTAGCCGGCTGGCGGTGGCGGGATCCGGGCTCATCGGCATCGCCGTGGTCACGCGGTACCTCGGCCCCCGGGAGTTCGGCCAGCTCACCATCGCCATCGTCTTCGTGTCGCTGTTTGCGTTCTTGACCGACTCCGGTCTGTGGACGGTGGCCGCTCGCGAGATCGCCAAGCGACCCGAGGAGGAGCGGTCGATCATCGCCAACGCCTTCACCATGAGCCAGCTCGCCACCGTGGGTGTCGTCGCCGTCGCGGGTCTGTTCGTCCTCACCGCCTACGCCGGTGCTGACCGCCACTTGGTGCGAATCGGGATCCTGATCATGGGCATCCAGATTCTCGTGGCGCCGCTCGGTGGCACGGTCAGCAGCCACATGGTCGCCCGCCAGCGCGCGCTTCCGGCGGCGGTCGGGGCAGTTCTGTCGAGCCTCGTCTTCCTGGGCCTGCTGGCGGTCGTGATCAGCCAGGGGCTCGGCTTCGCCGGTGTCGCCGCCTGCTTCGCCATCACCGGGCCCATCAGCTACCTGACGCCGCTGCTGTTCGCGCGACGCACTCTGCGCGTGGGACTGGCCTTTGACCTGCGCGTCTGGCGCCAGATGCTGGGGTGGGCGGTCCCCCAGGCCGGGGTCCTGCTGCTGGGGGCGCTGTACTTCCGCTTCGACGCCATCCTGCTCTCGCTGTTGCGCTCAGACGCGCAGGTCGGGCTCTATGGCGTCTGCTACCGCGTGATCGACGTTCTCACCCTGCTGCCCACCTACCTCATGATCACCGTCTTCCCCGAGATCGCCCGCCAGCAGGCGGCCTCGGCCCGAGTCCGGGAGCTCGTCCAGGGCGCCGTCTCGAGCGTGCTTTTGGCGGTGATCCCCATCTGCGTGCTGCTCCTTGTCTTCGCGCCCGAGGTCGTCGAGGTTGCCGGAGGACCTCGGTTCGCCGCCGCGACGGCCGTGCTGAGGATCCTGCTGGTCGCGATCGTGCCGCTCTACGTCAACACCGTCTTCTTCAGCAGCCTCGTGGCACTCGATCAACAGGGCCGCCTTTTTCGCTGGTTGCTCGCCACGCTCGCGCTGAACGTGCTGCTCAATCTGGCCCTCATTCCGGCCTTGGGCGCCCGTGGTGCCGCGCTGGCCCTAGTGGTCACCGAGTCGGTAGCGCTGGCGCTGGGGGTGCGTCTCTACCGGGTGGTCGGCGCGGAGCTGAAGATCCGGGGTCCCGGCCGCCTCGCGCTGGCCACCATGATCACCGCCGCCGCCGCGATAGGTCTGCGCGCGGCGCTGCAGGCGGCGGGCGGACTCCACGTCGTCGGCGGGTTGAGCGCGACCACGCAGGCCGTGTTGGAGGTGGTTCTCGGGGGCGGGGTGACCATGGGGATCTACCTCGCGGCGGTTCGCCAACTTCGAGCAATTCCGGACGACCTCGTTAGCGCCCTGCGCGCGGTCCGGCATCCCATCGAGCGCTCGTGAGGAGCGACGCGCCGCTGCTCTCCGTCTGCATCCCGACCCACCACGGCCGGAGGGAGACGCTGGCGCGTGCGGTCGACATCGTCGCGAACCTGACTGAGTCGTCGCGGGCGAGCTCGAGATCTGCGTCAGCGACAACGGATCGCGGGATCGGTTCTGGTGCTTGCCGCGCTCTGGTGGTTGTCGTTCCCGGTGCTGTTGGTCTTCTATCCGCTCCTACGTTTGCTGCGTGTGCTCAAGCTCGGGACCACCTGCACACCCGCCGGGGTCCTAGTAGAAGGCTGGCCGGGCGTGGGTCCCGTCCTGCGCTGCCGCCAGCGTGAGCGACGCGCAAGGATGCGAGGCGCCGGCTGGTACATCGAGCGGTTCCTAAACGATGCACGCCGGCGCGCTCGCACATACCGCAGGGGGTCGAGCATCCGGAGAATCTGGGGCATGACGTCGAACCAAATGAATGACATCTGATGTGGGCGCAACCGATCTGCGACGAGCGCGCGGGCCCGGCCGATCAGACCCGGCCCGTCGGTCAGCGGAGTCGTCTCGCCATGGTCTGCCCAGGTCGCCGAGTAGTCGCTCTGCTGTGGCGGCCTCGAGAACACCGGCACCGTCCGGACCTTTCTCGCCTCGACCATCAGATCGAGCTCCCAGCGGTTGTAGAGGCCGTGACGGCCTCCCTGGCGTGTGGGATCGCTAATGCGGTGACGTGGCCACATCCTTTGCGCCAGGTACGGCACTCGCGCAACCGCGGACATGTTGAGGAAGCGCTCGAACGCATCCATCCGCTCCAACGCGAAGCCGTTCTCTTCGGAGAGGGCGCGAAAAGAAGAGATCTGGGCTGAACTGGTAAAGAGTAAAAGCCATGGCCAAACTGCTGATTCCCCACCGCGTAGATGAACAGACGGCCGCCTGGGCGCAGCATTTCCATGCAGCTCTTCAGGGCGATCGGAAAGTTGAACACGTGCTCCAGCGTGCCCCCGTCGAGAATGACGGTGTAGGACTCCTTGAGCTCGTCGGGTACCGGCGTATTGAGATCGTGGATGATGCCAGCCCCTTCATACGGCGATGCGTCCATCGAGTCCACGCGTTGCGCCCCAAGCCCGCGGAGAAACGAGTCCACGTATCCGGGCGACTCGGTGAAGCCGGCGTAGAACTCGCGAAGCGTCAGCCCGGGGGGCCAAAGCGCGTTGCGGGCCAGCAGGCGCCCTAGCCGTCGTGGGCTCACGAACAGGGATTGATGGCCGAGCGTCAGCGTCTCGGTGAAGTCGGCGCCCCCGAGCCTGGCCTCCACCAGGAACTCAGCAATAGGCCCGGTGAACCCCATTGGGGCGAACATAGCGGATGTCAACCACTAAGCTGTGGCTTGCCGGTGCGACCCTTCTGCACATGACCATGTCGGGCGCCGAGAGCCTCGACGTGGACCGCCGGCTCCTTTCGGTCTGTATTCCCACCCACGGGGGTCGCGCGAGGGTGCTCGACCGCGCGTTGCGCAGCGTGGGCCACCAGCTCACCGACACCCTGGCTGAGCGAGTGCAGGTGGTCGTCAGCGACAACGGCTCCGAGGATGAGACCAGCACGGTCATCGCCGAGCATGCGTCTCGCCTCGGTGGCGCGCTCGTCCATCACCGCTTCGAGGACAACGGTGGCTTCACTCGCAATCTCCTGAAGGTGGTGGAGATGGCCGATGGCGAGTTCTGCTGGTTTCTAGGTTCCGACGACGAGATCGAGCCCGGGGGAATCTCCGCAGTATTGGGCATCCTGCATAGCCATCCCGAGGTGACCGGCATCACCGTAAGCCGTCTTAACGTCGATGACTCAACCCCGGACAACGTCATTGCGGATCACCCGAGCATTCTGCCGCCTTCGGGTCGACCGGCCCTCTATGTCTCCGCGGACACCATATTTGCCGATCTGGGAATGCTGCAGGACTACATGTCCACCCAGATAGTTAGCCGCCAAGGGTGGCTTGATGCCGTCGCCGCACTCGGTGCCGAGGGTGTGGCGCGTGGTCTGGCCTTTCCCCATCTGCCCATTCTCGGCCACATGATCCGTCAGCGGCCGATCTGGTACTGGCATGCGCAGCCACTGATCCGGCATCGCATCGGTGTTCGTGCCGTCGATGTCTCCGTGGGCCGGGACCTGGGGGAGTACCTGATCACCGTGACCCGCCAGCGCGCCAGCATCTGGTCAGCGATGTTCGGACGCCGCTCAGCGCTCTATCGGACGGTGATGCGGCGCAGCTACGCCGTCCAGGCCAACCCGTTTGCCCTAGCCCATTGCAAGCAGCAGGAGGGCCAAACGCTGACCGGTGACGTGCTTCTGCTGGGCGCGCTCACTCGCTACTACGGCTTCCTGCCCGAGTTCTGGCTGCGCAGCTTTCCCGTGCTGCTGCTGCCCTGGTTCACCATTCCCACCGTGAGCCGCGTGAGCCAGTGGCTGCGCCGTCAGCGGGACACTTGACACGACAGCCGTCGCTTCCCGAGCTGTCGATCTGCATCCCGACCCACCACGGGCGGGCCGCACAACTCGGCGAGGCACTGGACAGCGTGCTCGGCCAGCTTGCCGGGCTCCGCTCGGGTCGGGTGGAGGTGTGCGTGAGCGACAACGGATCGCGGGATGACACGCGGGAGGTGGTCGCCGCCCGTCAGCAGACACACCCAGGCGTGATCTCCTACCGTCGCTTCGATGACGACCAGGGGTTCGCCGTGAACCTGCTTGCCGAATGAGGCACGCCCGTGGGACGTTCTGCTGGGCACTGGGTTCCGACGACGCCGTGCTCCCTGGCGGGCTGGGACGCCGTCGTCGCCCTCGAGAGCACGGCGTCGCTTCGGCGACGTCCACGCTTCGTTCATCTCCTGGTGATCTTGCGCATGGTGCAGGAGCGCCCGAACTGGGTGTGGGAGCCCGCACCGATCTTCTGGATGCGCGTGGGAATCGCGAACTCGCTCGCCGTGGAGATGGGCGGGGACCTCACCCGGTATTACCTGGAGACCGCGGCGGATCAGATCGCCATCTGGTCAGAGTTCTTTGGTCGGGGATCGCCCAGCCACCGCCATCTCCTGCGTCGCTGTCATCGGGACCTGTTCACCCCCCTGGCCATCGGGATCTACAAGGCCCAGCCCGAGCAGCCCTTGCGCGACGACGGGCAACTGCTGCGGTGCGCAGTCGCCTGGTTCTGGCGGCTGCCGACCTTCTGGGCGCTGAGCTTCCCGATCCTGCTGGTCCCTCACCGGGTGGTGACGACCGTGGCGGCGGTCCTTCGCCCCGCGGCGCACGGCTGGCGGCGACGGCGAGCTCGGGCCAGCGCAGGGAACGCCGGGAACCCGATCGAGCGCCACCTAGGCTAGGTGCCCTCCATCGCCACGGGGGTGGCCAGGGGCTCCATCTCGGTGATCGGCCGGCCGAAGGCGAGCTTGGGGTAGGCATTGGCCAGGGGGTCGATCATCACCTGCAGCAGGAACGGGGCCCTCGGGTTGGCCCACAGGGCATCGATGCCGCTGGAGATCTCGTCGGGGTTCTCGATGCGCAGGGCGTCGATGCCGTACGCGCGGGCCACGGACACGAAGTCGGGGGCTGAGTAGCCCCACCAGGTGGACTGGTAGCGCTCGGCGAAATAGGCCTGCTGGAACTGGCGGACCATCCCGTGACAGCCGTTGTCCAGGACGACCAGCTTGATCGGCAGCCCGCCGTGCACGACCGTCTCCAGCTCTTGGATATTGAGCTGGAAGCTGCCGTCGCCCGCGATCATGACCACTTCACCCCCAAGGGCCCGCGAGCCACCGATCGCTGCCGGGAGACCGAAGCCCATGGCGCCCATTCCCCCCGAGGTGAGAAAGCGCTGGTGCGACTCGAGCTCCAGCGACTGTGCCGCCCACTGCTGGTGCTGGCCGACATCCACGACGTAGGCCGAGGCGTTGCGGCTGCCGGCGGACAGCGCGTGCATGAAGGCATTGGGGTTGATCCCCTCGGTTCCGCGCTGCTCCTCGGTGTCCGGCCAGCTCCGGCGCAGCTCGACGAGCTCCTCGACCCATGCGCCGTAGTCGGGGACCGCCATCTCACCCCGCTCCAAGACGGCCTCGACGTAGGCGCCCACATCGGCGGGGACCGCGCGGCAACCTGGCACCCGGTTGTTGATCTCGGCCGGATCGATGTCCACGTGGTGGATCACGCGTTCGCCCTTGAACCACTCGACCTCCGAGCCCGTCTGGCGGATGTCGAGCCGGCTGCCCAGGACGAGCAGGAAGTCCGCGCGCCCAACCGCCATGTTTGCCCAGCGATTGCCGTAGCTGCCGATCAGCCCGAAGCGCATGGGATGGTCGTAGGGCAGGGCATCCACCGCCAGCAAGGAGTTGACCACGGGAACCCCGAGGCGCTCGACCAGGCGGCGTAGCGGCTCGATGGCCTGGCTCGCGCGGGCGCCGGCGCCGACGAGCACCATGGGCCGCTCGGCGCGTCCCAGGTCGGCGAGCAGCGCGTCGATGTCCTCGCCACGCGGCAAGGTGCGGGTCGGAGCCTCACGGGCATCGGGGGCTGGTACCTCGATCCGGCTGCCCTGAACGTCCATGGGCAGATCCAGGAGCACCGGCCCCGGCCGGCCCTCGACGGCGTGATCGAAGGCCCAGCGCAGCAGGCCGGGCACCTCTTCGGGCGAGCCCACGCGGATCGCCGCCTTGGTGATCGGCTCGGCCATGGCGACGATGTCGGTCTCTTGGAAGCCGAGCTGGCGAATGGGTCGCGTGCCCTTCTGCTCGTGCCGGTTGACCTGACCGGTCAGAAAGACGGCCGGCGAGGAGTCGAGGTAGCAGCTGCCGACCCCAGTGAGCAGGTTGACGGCGCCCGGGCCGCTCGTGGCCATGGCGACGCCGGGAACGCCCGTCAGTCGCCCGGTGGCGTCGGCGGCGAAGGCGGCCGCCTGCTCGTGGCGCATGCTCACGAGCTCGACCCGGCCGTCTTGCTGGATGGAGTCGATCAGGTGGGTGATCATCCCGCCGACGAGCTCGTAGACGCGCGTCACCCCGCGCTCGGCGATGAACTGTGCGATGTAGTCGCTTACCTTCAGCTCGGGCACGGCGGCGGCGACGGTTGGAGGGCGGAAACCATGAACTCGGAACCGGGCCTGGCGGGCGCCGGCGCGGGCGGCCAAGGAACCCGATCATAGAAGCCTTCCAACCTTTGATCGGGCCGAGAACGATGAGCTACGCTCAGCGGCCGTGGCCGGAGCCCCTCGAGCTGACGAGCTTCGAGCGCAGATCCTCGAGCTCACCCGTCGCTACCACGCGGCCGCCTTCCCGCCGCGCGACTTCGTTCCCGGCGAGTCGCCGGTGCCGGTCGCCGGACGCGTGTTCGACGAGGAGGAGGTGGTCAGGCTCGTCGACTCCTCGCTGGACATGTGGCTCACCACGGCGCGCTTCGCCCATGAGTTCGAGCGGCGCTTCGCCAAGGTCTTCGCGCGCCGCCACGCGATCCTCGTCAACTCGGGGTCCTCGGCCAATCTGGTTGCCCTCTCGGCGCTCACATCGCCCAAGCTTGGGCGCCGGCGAATCCGGCCCGGTGACGAGGTGATCACCGTGGCCACCGGCTTTCCCACCACCGTCAACCCGATCGTCCAGAACGGGGCGATCCCGGTCTTCCTCGATGTCGACATCCCGACCTACAACGTCGACGTGGAGTGCCTGCAGGACGCACTGAGCCCGCGGACGCGCGCGGTGATGATGGCCCATACCCTGGGCAACCCGTTCGACCTGGCCACGGTCTCGGACTTCTGTGCCCGCAATGACCTGTTTCTGGTGGAGGACTGCTGCGACGCCGTGGGAGCCACCTACTCCGGTCGGCCGGTGGGCTCCTTCGGCGACTTTGCCACGGTCAGCTTCTATCCCGCCCATCACATCACCATGGGCGAGGGCGGCGCCGTCATCTGCCACAAGGGCAAGCTGAAGGTGCTGGCCGAGTCCTTTCGCGACTGGGGGCGTGACTGCTGGTGTGAGCCCGGGAAGGAGAACACCTGCGGCAAGCGCTTCGACCAGCAGTTCGGCGAGCTTCCCCATGGCTATGACCACAAGTACGTCTACTCCCACGTCGGGTACAACCTCAAGCTGACCGACATGCAGGCCGCGGTCGGGGTCGCCCAGCTCGACAAGCTGGAAGGCTTCATCGCTGCGCGTCGCGCGAACTTCGAGCGTCTGCGCGAGGGGATGGCGGACCTCGACGACCTCTTCATCCTGCCCGAGGCCACGCCGCAGAGCGAGCCATCCTGGTTCGGCTTCCCTCTCGCGGTGCGCCCTGACACGGGCATTGATCGCAACGCCGTCGTGGCGGCATTGGAGGACCGCGGCATCGCCACCCGGCTGCTGTTCGGAGGCAACCTCGTACGCCAGCCTGCCTATCGTGACGTGGCCCACCGGGTCGTCGGAGACCTCGTCAACGCGGACCTGGTCCGGGACACGGTGTTCTGGATCGGCGTATATCCCGGACTGGGCGCCGGACACATCGAGTTCATGCTGGAGGTGCTCCACGACATCGCCGACGGGCATGGCTCGGCGCCCAACGGCGGGCGCACGCGCGCCCGGGCCGCTGCGACGCCCCCCACCGGGGGATGAGCCATCAGGGCTCCAGCCCGCCTGCGGTGAGCCTGATCTGATCCCGGAGGCTGGTGAGTGCGAGGCCGTGGCGATGGGCCAGCTCGCGCAGGCGCCGGCCATCGCCGACATAGCGATCAGGGGGTGCTTCGGGGTCTCGCCGGCGCTCGATGGGCAGCCCCTCGCGCCCCAGCGCGCGGCGCACCTCGCCGGCCAGATCCTCGATCTCGACCTCCTGCTCGCCGGCGGTCTCGACCTGTCCGCTGCCGCCATCGAGCAGCTCGGCGAGCGCCACCTGGACGATGTCGGCCACCAGGCAGTAGGAGCGGATGACCTCCCCGGATGCCGTCAAGGTCAGCGGGCGGTCGGCGCGGGCCTGCAGGATGAGGTCGCCAAGCGCATAGCGCGCCGGGTCGGACATGTGCGGGCCCGAGGCGTTGAAGACCCGTATGACCAGAGCCGGGCCGTCAACCGCCCCTGGCAGGACGAGCTCATCGAGGCGCTTGAGCGCGCCGTAGGGATTGAGGTCGAAGTCGGGCTCGCGGGCCGCACCCGAGGAGGTGGTCAACAGGGCGCGGTAGCGCCCGTCTTCTAGCGCGGCGCGGATCCGGGTGGTGATGGCGAGATTGGCGGCGGCGAACGCCGCCGCCCCCATCCCTGCCAGCCGATCCGGCGTGAGGTACGCGTAGTGGATGAGCACGTCGGCACTTGCCAGCTGATCCAGCGGGCGCACGGCGACGTCACCCACGCCGACGACGGTCACCGTATGAGGACGACTGGCATAGGCGTCGACCCTCTGGCGAAAGGCATGGGGCCCCAGGGCCAGGCCGAGCAGCTCCAGGGTGGTCCGGCCAAACCAGCCGGTGGCGCCCGTGACCGCGAAGCGCTCCACGCCCCTGGCAAGTCGCTGGACCAGGGGCGGATGCGGCCAGGGGGTGGTCATCCCGCGAGCGATGAGTGGACGGTGCTCAGCTCCCGGCTAGGAGCTCTCCGCATCGGTGAAGGCCTGTATCTGGGCGAGCGTCGTGGTCCGCACGTCGTGTCGGGCCGCGAGCGCCTTGTACCACTCGACGGTCCGATCCAGTCCGTCGGCCAGGTCCCACACCGGTCGCCAGCCCAGTCGGCCGCGCGCCTTGCCGGAGTCCAGCATGAGGTATCCCGATTCGGGTGGGTGGGGGCCGGGATCCTCGCGTACGTCGAAGCGGTCAGGCCAGAGCTCGCGCAGCCGCTCGACGATCCACGACACCGGCTGGGCGTCCCCCGGGTCGGGGCCGAAGTTCCAGGCTCCGCTGGCATCGGGCCGCTGCCAGAGGGCCTCGGCCAGCCGCAGGTATCCCGCCAGTGGATTGAGGACGTGCTGCCAGGGCCGCACCGCGTCCGGCCGGCGCAGTGGGATCGCCTCGCCGCTGAGGGCTCCGCGCATGAGGTCGGGGACGAGGCGGTCCTCCCCCCAGTCGCCGCCGCCGATGACATTGCCGGCCCGGACGGTAGCCACCCTCAAGCCGGCGGGGTCTGAAAAGAAGGAACGACGGTAGGCATGGGTCAGGATCTCGGCCGCTGCCTTGGAGGCGGAGTATGGATCGCTTCCGCCGAGCGGGTCCCCCTCGACGAAGGGCTGCGCCTCGGTCGACTGCTCGTAGCACTTGTCCGAGGTCACGACGATGACGACGCGCGGGGAGGGATCCTCACGTAAGGCGTCCAGCACCTGGGCGGTACCCATGAGGTTGGTGGCGAACGTCTCGCGGGGCTCGCGGTAGGAGCGCCGCACGAAGGCCTGGGCAGCCAGGTGGAACACGAGCTCGGGGCGGTGGCGGGCGAGGGCTTCGCGCACCGTCCGCCCGTCGCAGATATCGCCGAACTCGGTGGAGATGCTGTCTCCCACCGAGGCCAGCGCGAAGAGCGAGGGCTCGGTGGGAACCTCGCGCGACAGACCGCTGACCTGCGCACCGAGCGATTGCAGCCACAGCGTCAGCCAGGCGCCCTTGAACCCCGTGTGGCCAGTGACCAGGACCCGTCGCCCGGCCCAGAACTGCGCTGCTACCACGAGCGCCAGGGAGCGCGCCCGCTGTCCCAGTCTTCCTGGAGGGCCTCGCGGTCACGCAGCGTGTCCATGCACTGCCAGTAGCCGCGGTGCTCAAAGCAGGCGAGCTGGTCGTCGGCTGCCAACCGACGCAGGGGATCGTGCTCCCAGGGCATGGAGTCGCCTGCGATGTAGTCGCCCACCTTGGGGGAGAGGACGAAGAAGCCGGCGTTGATCCAATTGCCCTCACCATGGGGCTTTTCCTCGAAGGCCCGCACACGCTCCTGCGCCACGTCGAGGGTCCCGAAGCGGCCGGTGGGCTGAACGGCGGTGACCGTGGCCAGGCATCCGCTCCTCCGATGTCTCTCCACCAGCTTGGAGATGTCGACGTCTGACACCCCGTCGCCATAGGTGAAGCAAAAGTCCTCGTCGCCGACGTAGGCCAGCGCGCGCTTGAGTCGGCCCCCCGTCTGGGTCGACGCCCCCGTCTCCACCAGCGTCACCCGCCAGTCCTCGGTCGTTGAGCGATGCACCTCCATCGTCCCTCCGGCCAGCTCGAAGGAGACATCGCAGGTGTGCAGGTGGTAGTTGGCAAAGAACTCCTTGATCACATAGCCCTTGTAGCCCAGGCATATGACGAAGTCGCGTATCCCGTGGGCCGCGTAGATCTTCATGATGTGCCAGAGGATCGGCTTGCCGCCGATCTCGACCATCGGCTTGGGCTTTAGCGCCGTTTCCTCACTGAGCCGGGAACCGAGCCCGCCGGCCAGAATGACCGCCTTCATGGCGGGGCACTGTACCCGCAGCCGCCGTCTGCGCGGCCCAGCCGGGGGCCCCCGCACCGGGTCGGATACCCTGATGAGGTCCCTTCGTCAGCCGCTCGCCGCAACTTCGCCGGGCAGGCGCCGTTGGCGACAACGGAGCCGCCTCGTCGAGCCGGTTCCGGGAGCCGCCCTCAATGGCGACCGTCGAGCACCACATCCCCGCCGCCGTCTCCGGTGACCCCGCCGCACACGGCGACCTCGCCGTGTCGGTGGTCATCCCCTGCCTCAACGAGGCGGCCAGCATTGCCGAGTGCGTGGGCAACGCAATGCGGACTCTCGAGGAGCACCGGATCCCCGGTGAGGTGGTGGTCGCCGACAACGGCTCCGACGACGGGAGCCCCGAGCTGGCAGCCCGGGCCGGCGCCCGAGTGGTGCACGAGCCTCGCCGCGGCTACGGCAGCGCCTATCTCGCCGGCTTCGCCGCTGCTCGCGGTCGCTACATCGTCATGGCCGACGCCGACCTGACCTACGACTTCGCCGAGATCCCCAACTTCGTTGCGCGCCTGGTCGAAGGGGCCGAGATGGTGATCGGCGACCGGATGGACCACGTCCACGCGGGGGCGATGCCCTGGTTGCATCGCTACGTGGGCAACCCCGTGCTGACCGGGGCGCTCAACGTCATGTTCCGCACCGGGGTCAAGGACGCCCACTGCGGGATGCGCGCCGTTCGCCGCGAGGTCCTTCCCCGGCTCGACCTGCGGGCGGCCGGGATGGAGTTTGCCTCTGAGATGGTCATCCGCGCGGCGAAGATCGACCTGGTCATCGAGCAGCTGCCGATCGAATACCACCCGCGTCAGGGTGAGTCCAAGCTGGCGAGCTTTCGCGACGGCTGGCGGCACCTGCGCTTCCTGCTCGTCCACAGTCCCACCCACCTCTTCGTCATCCCCGGGGCCACCCTCGGGCTAGCGGGGCTGATCATCTCCGCCACCGTGCTCGGACACATCAACATCTTCGGACGGTCATGGGACATCCACTCGCTGATCGCCGGGGCGCTGCTGATGATCGTGGGCACGCAGGTCCTCGCCCTCGGCCTGTGTGCACACGCCTACGGGACCTACTTCATGGGCGAGCGCGACCCGTGGTTTGATCGCATGCGGGCCCGCTTCCGGCTCGAGCACGGGCTGGCGCTCGGGGGCGCGGTGATCGCGGCGGGGGCGGTCATCGCCGCCGTCGTGTTCATCCGCTGGGTCGAGCGCGGCTTCGGTCGACTCGCCGAGGAGCGCTTCGCCATCGTCGCGGCCGCGCTGCTGATCATTGGCATCCAGGTCTTCTTCTCGTCCTTCTTGCTCTCGATCCTCGGCCTGCGCCGGCGCGGGTGAGCGCTCGGCGCCGGGGCCTCCGGCGCATCCGGCCCGGCCCGCGGGTCGCGGGTAGTCGTTGCCGCTAGACCTGGAGCCCGTCCGCGACGCCGTTCGCCGGGCAGCAGGCCGCCTGCGGCACTCGCAGGGCTACATGACCTTCCAGGCTCAGGTCGAGCCGCGACTGCTCGCAAACCCCCGGGTCCACCTGTTTGCCGCGGCGCCGATCCTGGGCTCGCCGACCACCCCCCTCTCCCCGCTGTCGGTGTGTGTGGACCCGACGTCCGGGGGCGACCCCGGCGTCAGCTGGGCCGCGCTGGAGCGCCAGACCCTGCGCCCCGCCGAGGCCTTGGAGGCCGGGGTCGGTGACGCCCTCGAGGTGGACGGACCCGAATGGCTCGTCCTGCTGCGCGCCGGCGACCACCCGCACCCCCGAGCCCTCGAGCGCCTGGCGCAGGCCGCCGTGCTGGCCTCCGACGCCGATGTGATCACCTGTGACCAGGACCGCCTCGAGCGGGGCCGCCGGGTCGATCCCACGCTGCGCCCGGGCCCGTCGCCCGATCGTTGGCTGGCCCTGGCCGACGCCGGGTCGCTTGTCGCTGTCCGCCGCGCCGCCGCCCGGGCGCTGCTGGACTCGCTCGACGCCCGCACGGGCGCGCGTGAGGAGCTGGCCCTGCGACTGGCGGGGCGCGATGGTGCTCGTCATGCGCATGTGCCCCTGGTGCTTGCCCACGTCCACGACGCCGCTCCCAAGCTCGATTCGGCGGTGCGAGACCGCGCCGCCCGCAGCGTGCTCGCGGCGTGGGATCCGGCGGCCCGCGTGGAGCGCACCTCGTCCGGCGCCCGGCGCATCCGCCGTCCGGTCGCCGGCGAGCCCTCGGTCGACGTCATCGTCCTGTTCAAGGACCGCCCGGAGCTGCTGGAGCGCTGCGCCGGCTCGGTGCTGTCTCTCACCGCCTGGGAGCGCCTCACGCTCCACCTGGTGGACAACGGCTCGACCGACGCCTCGGTGCCAGAGCTGCTCGGGCGCTTGAGACGGGACCCGCGGGTCAGCGTCCACCGGGACCCTCGTCCCTTCAACTTCGCCGCGCTGACCAACTCCGCCGCCACCCGCGGCGGTGGCGAGCTCGTCGCCTTCCTCAACAACGACACCGAGGTCACCGATCCCGACTGGCTGTCAGTCCTGATCGAGGAGGCCCGGCGCCCGCAGGTTGGTGCCGTCGCCCCGCTCCTGCTCTATCCAGACGGCCGGGTCCAGCACGCCGGCGCGGCGATCGGGTTGCATGGCTATGCCGGCCATCCCTTCGCCGGGCTGTCCCCCGATGCCGTCACTCCGTTTGGCTCGGCGACGGATGCGCCACGCAACTGGCTCGCGGTCACCGCCGCCTGCCTGGTGGTCGAGCGCTCCAAGCTGGAGGCCGTGGGAGGATTCGACGAGCGCTTCGTCGTGGCCGGCAACGACGTCGACCTCGGCCTGCGCCTGACCGCCCGGGGCTGGCGCTCGCAGTGCGTGCCCTACACCAGCCTGGTCCACGACGAGTCCCGAAGCCGTGCCGGCCACATCGACGCGGGAGACTTCGAACGCTCAGAGCTCTCCTACGGGGCCTTCCGCACGGTGGGTGACCCCTTCTACCATCCCGCCCTCACGCTGACGCGCACCGACTGCTCGCTGCGCCGCGGCGGCGAGGCGCCCGTCCCATGAGCCCGCGCATGGAACGCAAGCGAGCCACATACATCTACAAGATCGTCAGGCAGGGGCCGACCGAGATCGGCTACGCCTACTTCCGCGCGCGCCGGCGCCGACGCAACCTCGCCGACCGCGACCTGACGCTCTCGGAGTCAGACGAGCTGGCCCTGGAGCCCGCCCTGGACCTCGCCCCCGATGTGCTGGCCGAGAACGACCGGCTGTTGGCCCGTCAGCAGGAGGCGGCTGAGCTGGACATCCGCACGGTCCAGTGGCTGCTGCCGTTCTTTCACCACGCCTACTTCGCCGGGGTCTACACGATCCTGCGCTTCGCCGATCATCTGGCCCGAGAGCACGGGGTCCAGAGCCGCTTCTGCATCTACGACGCCGCCCTGAGCCAGGTGCCGCCGATCGCCGCGAAGATCGCCCGGGCCTTTCCCTCGCTGGCCTCGGCCGACGTCACGCCGGGTGCGCTGCCCGACCGGGCCCCCTACGACCACCTCGGCGAGTGCGACGCCGCCATCGCGACGCTGTGGACGACGGTCTACCCGTTGGTGCGCTTCTCGCGGACGCGCTCCAAGTTCTACTTCGTCCAGGACTACGAGCCGGGCTTCTACCCCGCCGGGGCCGCATCCGCCCTGGCCGAGCTCACCTGGTCGATCGGCATCCCGGGGCTCGTCAACACGCCGGGGCTGGCCGACTCCTATCGCGCGCACGGCAATCCAGCCGCCTCCTTCATTCCCGCCGTCGATGCGGAGCGCTACCACCCGCCTCGCCACCGGGGCGGTCCCGACCGCCCCGTACGCCTGTTCTTCTACGCCCGGCCCCGGCACCCGCGCAACGCGTTCGGCCTCGGGGTCTCGGTGCTGGAGCGGGTCAAGCACGCCTACGGCCGCCGGGTGGAGATCGTCTGTGCCGGGGAGGCGTGGAACCCCGGCCAGTTCGGCGTCAGCGACGTGTTGTCCAACCTGGGCGTACTGCCCGATCTCGACGCGGTCGCCGAGCTCTACCGCACGTGCGACATCGGCCTGGTCTTCATGCTCACCCGCCACCCCAGCTATCAGCCCTTCGAGTTCATGGCCTCGGGCATGGCCTGCGTCTCCAACGCCAATCCGGACACCGCCTGGCTGTTGCGCCACGAGCACAACGCATTGACCGCCCCACCCGCGGCGAGCCTGGTGGCCGCCCAGGTCGGGCGTCTGATCGAGGACCCCCAGCTGCGCCAGCGCCTGGCCGCGACGGCTCTGTCCGACGTGAGAGCGGTGCACTGGCCCGAGCAGCTGGAGCGCCTGTGGGGGGCGATGACGAAACGGGGCGAGCCGTTCCAATCGCCGCTCGACGACAGCGACCGGCAGGCCGGGCGGCGTGCGCCGGCCTCCCTGAGCACACGGCAGCCCTGACTCGGCACCATCCGGCCCGTCGCGGTGAGCCGTCGCGTCAGGGCATCATCCGCAGCCCCGCCCGCTCGCCGGTCAGCTCCAGGTGCGGATTGTAATACGGGTCACCCCGGCGCAGGTACGGTCCGTAGGAGCGCATCGAGCGGTCGTAGTCGCTGCGCAGGTTCTCGTAGGAGCCCACCGAGAGCGACTCGTGGTGGATCAGTCGGGCAAACGGCCAGAAGACGTTGCGATACCCCGCCTCGTGGATGCGTAGGCACAGCTCGACGTCGTTGCCGGCCACGACCAGATCCTCGTCGAACCCGCCCACCTCGTCGAACACCGCCGCCCGGACCATCAGGCACGCACCGGTGACCGCCAGGTAGTTCCGCGGCCAGTCGGTGTAGCCGAAGGGCGTGAGCTCCCGCGGTCGCAGATGGCGAAACACGTGACCCGCCACGCCGTGCAGGCCAAGCACGACACCCGCGTGCTGGATCCCCCCGTCGGGATAGGACAGCCAGCCCCCCACCGCGCCGACGCCAGGCTGCAGCGCGACTCCGGCCAGCTCACCCAGCCAGTCTTCGTGCTGGACCTCGACGTCGTTGTTGAGGAAGAGCAGCAGCTCTCCCCGAGCATCGCGGCGGGCCCGATTGTTGATCGCCGAGTAGTTGAACGGCCGGTCGTCGGTCAGGACCACCACGCGCTCGTCGGCCCCGAGGGAGGCGAGGTAGTCCCAGGTGGCCGATTCGGTGCTGTTGTTGGAGACCAGCAGCAGTTCGATTTCCGGGTAGGACGTCTGCTCCAGCACCCCGGCGACCAGCGTCCGCAGCAGCTCGACGCGGTCGGAGAACGGGACGATGATCGACACCCGGGGATCCCCCGGGGTGTGGTACCTCAGCCGGTAGTTGGTCGGCTGGTCGGGGATCTCTGAGACCTCGGCGGCGATCGAATTGCGTTGGACATGGTCGGCCAAGGCTCGCCGACCCGCGTCGTCGGCATAGCCCTTCGCGGTGACCACGCGGGCCGTCGAGCCGGCAGCCAGGCGCCAGTGGTAGGCGATGCGGGTGACGTGGCCGACCTTGGGCTCGTGGTCGAGGATCCGCAGCAGGAAGTCGTAGTCCTGCGCTCCGTCATAGCCGGAGCGCAGCCCGCCGACAGCCTCGACCAGCTCGCGCCGGACGACGACGAAGTGGGCGAGGTAGTTGACCCCGAGCAGGAGCTCGGGTGAGAAGTCGGGCTTGAAGAACGGCACGAAGCGCGCCACGCCGCTGTCGTCCATCTTGTCCTCGTCGGTGTAGAGCAGGTCGACGGCCGGGTCCCGCTGGAGCTCCTCGACCACGGCGGCCAGGGCGAACGGCGCCAGGGTGTCGTCGTGGTCGAGGAAGGCGATGTATGCTCCGCTCGCGGCGGCGATGCCGAGGTTGGTGTTCCCGGCGATGCCGAGGTTCTCCTCGGCCACGGTGACCCGGATGCGTTCGTCACGCGCCCCGGCGTCCCGGATGGCGGTGGCCCGGTCGGGGTCGGGCGAACCTCCGTCGACCAGGCAGAGCTCCCACGCCGGATAGGTCTGGGCCAGGACCGACTCCAGAAGCGGATCGAGGTACCGGTCTGGCGTGTCGTAGGCGGGGACGACGATGCTGATCGAGGGGCCCGGGAGCCGGGCGTGCGGGGGCGCCAGGCGCGGCTCGACGGTTCGTATCCATTCGTCGTAGCGGAAGACCCTCGGGTCCTCGTAGACGGTGGGTGGGCGCGGCCGGCCCCTGATCACCTTGCGCAGCAGGCGCCGCGCGCTGGCGCGCCGGGACGAGAGCCGGGCCATAGGGGGGCCTAGGGCGCGGATCGGGCGAGCGCGCGCAGGCGGGCCCGGACCCGTCCTAGTCCCAAGAGCTTGGCCAGGCGTCGCGGCAGCCGGGCGAGGCGCGCCGGCGAGGCGATCGCGTTGAACACCTCTGCGCCTGGACGTCCCGCCCCCCCGCGGCGCGATGACAGCGCTGCGAGGGAGTCGCTGGGAACGGCCAGGCTGGCGAAGCCGCACTCGACCTCGACCTGATAGACGGTTCCCCGCTCCTCGTCGCGCAGGTCCACGTGGATCTGCGGGTCGGTGCCCGTGGCCAGGAACACCCTGGGCGCGACGGGCTGCAGACCGAAGACGCTGAGCTCGGCGAGCTGCTCGGGCTGGTCGAGCAGCACGGTCTCGGGCTCGGGACGTCCGCGCACACTGCAGCGCAGCGACAGCCAATCGATTCGCACCAGGCATGGTCGGTCGGCGGGATCGATCCGGACCGCGTCCACCCGCACGCCGGTGACCCGCCCGCGAGCGTAGGAAAGGCCGCGGCGGTTGCGGCGGGGCTGCATGATGCTCTTGCCCGCCTCCGAGAATCCTGCCCCCGAATCGGCGAACACCTGGAAGCCGCCGGTGTCGGCCGGGGCCGAGAACGTCTCGGGGCTGGCCAGACCGAGCTCTGAGAGCTCGGTCGCCCGCGCCAGCTCTGGGTCGGCCATGGCGGCGAGGCCGAAAGGCCAGTAGAGCTCCTGCATCGGCGAGCTCGTCAGCCCCGCCGGGTCCAGATGCGACAGGGCGCGGGCCAGCGCGCCGCCGCTGATGGGGTCGACGCGCTCGGAGCCGTAGTTCTCGTCGTGCAGCCAGGCCTCGAAGAGTGCTGCCTCGTCGGGCGTCGGCGCGACCAGGGCCCGCGCCGTGATGGCCAGCAGGGCATCCTGTCCGCCCTCGGTGAGATCGGGCAGTCCGGCCGAGGTTGCCGTTCGGTAGCGAATCCACTCCCGTTGGAAGGCCTGGATGCCCTGACGGGCCGCCAGGCGCTGGGCGTGCTGCAGCGGCGCCGCCGGCTCCGCTCCCAGCACCGGTGCCAGTCGCTCATCGATATCGATCTGGGAGCCAAAGTCGGGCATGCACACCTGCTCGAGCAGCTCGGGCGAGCGCACGATTGCGTTGACCCCGAGCCCGGGGTAGCCGCCCGTCGAGAGAAAGCCCTCCATCGACACGCCCTCGACCATGCGCTGGAGCGCGCCCTCGTGGGTGAGCAGATAGAGACCCCGAGTTCCGACCTGGGTGCCCGCGGTCGACAGCAGGCGGTCCAGGTACCACTGGATGGTCGCCCCCCAGCCCACGTCGACCACGATCAGCGGCTCGCCGCCGTCGGGCAGGACAGGCTCCAGCGAACGCAGCACGCGGGCCCGCAGGACCGCGGCGTTGGCCACGACCTGCGCGTGGGCATCCGGGTCGAGGGTCAGGACTGAGAGCACGTGCTCAACAAGGGCCGGGTCGTCGAGCCTGGCCTGCGCATGGGAGCGCAGCTGGGCATGGGCATTGACGTCCAGCCCGAGGGTGCCGGCCAGCTCGCCCACCAGGGGGGGGCGGCGGCGCTCGATGAGCCGGGCCAGCTCCTCGCTCGAGCCCTCGAGGATGAGCGCCCGGGCGCACACCTGACGCGACAGCCAAAGCCGGTCCACCGCGAGCTCTCGGCCGCTGGCCTTCGCGGCGTGCTCCACGAGGCCGACGAGCAGATCTCCCTCACGCATCAGGCAGTGGGCCCGCGTCGCGCCGGCCGCCTCGGTGCGCTCAGCCACCCAGTTGGCAAAGCCGGTCATGACCGGCCCGAGGTGCAGGCCGCCCCAACGCCAGAACGCCCTGAGCTCAGGCGGCATGTCGGCCAGCTCGGTGCGCCCGGCCAGCTTTCCGCGCAGCGCGGTGAGGCCGTAGTCCCCGTGGGCCGGGTGCAGCCACTCCCGGCGGTAGGCCCACTCCCGGCCGACGGCCTCCCCCAGCGCGGCTGACCGGTGTGAGACGTGCACCGGGTTGATGCCCAGGGCCCGGGCGGGCGCGATGTCGGCATCGATGTTGTCGCCCACGTGAACCACCTGGCCAGCTTTGACCTCGAGCTCGACGAGGAGCCGCTCGAACAACCCCGAGGCTTTGCCGACGCGCTGGTCGGACGAGGTGAGGACCAGGTCAAACAGTTCGGGCTCCAGGGGCGGGAGGTCGAGGACGTGGCGGCGCAACTGCGTCGCTGACAGATAGGTGTCGGAGACTGCCGCAACCGGGATGCCCTGGTCGCGGGCGTGGTGGATCAGCTCGAGGACGTCGAGATCGGGACGGAGCATGTGGCGCTCGACCTCGAGCTCGGCGTCGACCAGCTCCTGTACGTCGAGCGCGCCCCGGTAGGTCGCCGGCAGGGCCGACCAGATGTCCCCGAGCTTGGCTTCGCGGCTGCCGGCCGGCTCCTCGAGCTGCTGGCGCGCATGCCGTTCCGCGGTCCGGCGCAGGCTGGCGAACGCCCCCGGGCTGAGCCCCGGAGCCAGCGCCCCCCGGGCCTGCAGTCGCTGGCCGAGGATGGTGAACAGGTCGCTCGGCTGCGGTACGAGCCGGAAGACGACAGTGTCGAAGACATCGAGCGAGAGGGCCCGGATCCCCCCGGAGGCGATCAGCTCGTAGGCCGGTGCCAGCCGGGCATCTCCGCCCGGCGGTGGGTCGCGCTGTCCGGAGGCGGTGATCGCCGCGGTCGGGGTGCTCATCGACAGCGCGCTGACGCTACCAGACCGATTCTCGCCCACTACCCTCGCATCCGTGCCCGTCCCGCTGCTGCTGCACTCCCTGCACGAGTACGCGAGCCTGATCGAAGGGTTGCTCGATGACGCCCGACCCGGCCGGGTGTTGGAAATCGGCGCCGAGGCCGGGGAGTCGACTCGCGACCTCACCCGGTGGTGTGAGCGCCACGACGCCGAGCTGGTCGTGGTCGAGCCCGAGCCCGTACCGGCAATCGCCGAGCTCGCCGCCGGATCCGCCCGGATCACCCTGATCGCCGGACGCAGCCCGGCTGCGCTTGCCCAGGTGCAGCGTTGCGATGTGTGCCTGATCGACGGTGACCACAACTATTGGACGGTCAAGCGTGAGCTCGAGTGGGCGGTTTCCCAGGCCGAGCAAGCCGGTGAGCCGCTACTGGCCATCCTGCATGACGTTGGTTGGCCCTGCGCCCGTCGCGATCAGTACTACGAGCCCACCGCGCTTCCGCCCAAGGCAGTCCATCCCCACAGCTTCGTCGAGGGCGCGCGTCCGGGCCATCCCCGCACCGCTCCCGGCGGATGGCGCGGCCGCGGGAGCTTCGCCTTTGCGCGGGAGGAGGGGGGGCCCGACAACGGAGTCCTGACCGCCATCGAGGAGGTTCTCGAGGGTCACGAGGACCTGCGCTTCGCCGGTGTGCCGGCCGTCTTCGGCCTCGGCGTGCTGTGGTCACACGACGCCTCCTGGGCTGACCTGGTCGCCGCACGGCTGGCCCCATGGGCTGACAGCCCACTGCTGGAGCGCCTCGAGCGCAACCGCGTGGATCTCTTCCTGCGCGTGGTCGAGCTGCAGGACGAGGTCGACGACCTGACGCGACGCCAGCACGGGGCGCTGTCCGCAGTTGCCGGGCAGCTCTCGACGGCCAATGCCGAGTTGGCGGCGCTCCGCCTCGAGCGGGCTCTGGCCGCCGAGCGACACGCGTGACGACCGGAGGCACGGCCGACCGCTACAGCCGCTCGGCGATCTTCGGCGCCTCGTGGTTGAACACCGCAAGGCCCAGGATGCAGATAGCCGCGCCGAGTCCCAGCGGCGCCAGCACCCGCGCCTCCGCCCATGGCCGAGGCGAGGCTCGGGGCGCCGGGGTCGATGATCCAGTGGCGAGCCTGCTGGAGGATCGCGGCGATCGGGTTGAGCAGGACCAGACGTCGCAAGTCGATCGAGTGCACCCGCTCGATAGTGAAGAAGACGAGCGAGCCGTAGAACAGGATCTGGGACGTCAGGCCCCATATCTGCCCGACGTCGCGAAAGCGTACGTAGAGCGCGGAGAGCAGCATGGCCACGCCGCTGGTGAGCAGGACCAGCATGCCGACGAGCAGCGGGATGCCGAGCCAGCCCAGGGTGGGAGTAATGCCGTAGACGAGCAGGAAGGCGAACAGCGCGAGCAAATTCAACCCGAAGTTGAACGCCGACGTCAGCACGACGGCGAGCGGGAGGACCAGCCGTGGGAAGTGCATCTTGCGCACCAGCGCCTCCCGGGCGAGCACGCCGGTCACCGAGTCGCCGGTGGCCTCTTGGAAGAACTGCATGAGCACGATGTTCATCAGCAGCAGCAACGGGTAGTAGCGGATGCCTCCTCCGAGCCGAAGCGCGCTGCTGAAGACGACGAACAGCACGGCGAAGGACAGCAGCGGACGTATGAGTGACCACAGGTAGCCGAGGGCCGAGCCGAAGTAGGTGACGCGGAAGTCGGTTACCGCGATCGTCCACGTGAGGCGGACGAACCGCCGGGCACTGCCGCCGAACGCCGAGGGGCCGGCGATCTCCGCGGCGAGCGGAGCATCGCCCTCGGCACTGCTGCTCGCCTGCCGTTCGGCGACGCTCATGGGGCCGGCCCGGCCCGGCCCGGCCCGGCCCGGCCCGCACGCGCCGAGCGGGGCGCTGTGGGCGCCCGGCGCCGACGCCGCTTCACGCTCGATGTCCAGGGTGTGCTCCAGGGCGACGAGGCCGTGATAGTCGTCACCGCCGAACACGATCAATCCCACGGCCTCCGGCGCCCAGGCGACGAGATTGGTCCTGCCGCTGCCGGTGGTCATCGAGAAGCCGACGTGGTAGTGGTTGGGGGAGAGGGAATTGCTCAGCGCCAGGTGGAGGTGCACACGCTCGCCGGGTTGCAGCCCGGGCTCGAGGCTCGAGCCAGATCCGGTTCCGAATCACGCGGGTGCGCTCCGGGCTGTCGATCCAGACGATGGCGTGGGGTGAGCCGACGGCCTAGTGGGCCTCGAGCACCACGTGGACGTGGATCTGGTCACCCGGGGCCAGTCCGCCCACCCGCTGCCCGGCGTCGTCCTCGACCCAGACGTCGCGCACCGTGACCGGGGCGGAGGGCTTCGTGCCCGGTCCCGCTGCGGTCTCGGGATCTTCCTCGGGCGCCTTGAAGTTGAGGGCGAGGTAGTGGCGCCCCACCTCGTCGGGCTCGCCGTCGATTGCGATGCTGCCCTCGGCGCTCCACCGTTCCCATGTCGTGGGTGACCAGGACGATCGTACGTCCGCGCTCGCGCAGGTCATAGAAGACGTCGAGGCACTTCTGTTGGAAGGCGGCGTCCCCACCGCGACACCTCGTCGATGAGCAGGATGTCGCTGTCGGACTCCACCATCACCGCGAAGGCGAGGCGCACCAGCATTCCCGAGGAGTAGTTCTTGAGCTTGAGGTCGACGAAGTCGCCCAGCTCGGCGAACTCCATGATCGCATGAAAGCGCCGGCGCGCCTGGCGCGGCGTGATGCCCATCATCACGGCGTTGACGACGACGTTGTCCCGAGCTGTGAGGTCGGAGTGAAAGCCGATTCCCAGCTCGATGAACGGCGCCAGCCTACCCGACACACGGATGTTGCCGCTGTCGGGCGGGTAGATGGCCGCCAGGCGCTTTAGCAGGGTGCTTTTGCCCGAGCCGTTGCGGCCGACCACCCCGACGAACTCGCCACGGCGCACCTCGAAGGAGATGCCGCGCAAGACCCGCAGCTCCTCCACTCCGACGCGCCGCAGTGGGTGAAGCGCCCGCTCCTTGAGCGTGTGAACCTTGTGACGGGGCAGGGCGAAGGTCTTCTGCAGGTCGCGGACCTCGATGGCAGTGGCCTGCTCCATCCTGGTTAAGCTAGTCGCAGCCGTCGACCTCTATCCATTGCGCCGTCGACCTCTATCCATTGCGCCTCCCCCCTCGCTCCAGCGTAACCATTGCCGCCGTCGTCAGCGCGCTCGTCGTCGTGGCCACGATCGGCGTCGTCCTGCTTCATCGCGCGCCACGCCTGGCTGCCACGAACACCCGTGTGAGCGCCAGTCTGGTGGGCGTCGTGATCTCTGCCAACCGCCGACGCTGCCAGGGAGGGGAGTACGTCCCGGCGAGCGCGTCACGGATGCGGGTCTTCGTCGGCTTCGCAGGTGCGGCGACCGGGCCGCGCCTGCATCTGGACTACTTCACGCCGCAGCGCGTGCGGGCCTTCTCTGCCGTACTCCCGGCCGGCTACGGGCCGGGGCCCCAGATGGTGCGGCTGCCAGCCCACGCGACCCTTGGGCTCGGCTTGCTCTGCATTGGCAACGATGGCCCGATCCCCGTCGGTCTGGCCGGCAATCTGACCTCCCTCAACCCGGCGGCGCGCACCGGCTCGCTCAACGGTCCGGGCGAGCGCCCGGGCGATGATGTCCGGACCGACTACTTCCTCAGCGGCCAGCCGCGCTGGCTGGACATGTCCTCGACGATCGTCTCGCGGGCAGCGCTGTTTCGGCCCACCCTGGAATCTCCCGGCAGCCTCTGGGCGATGCTGGCGGTCTTCGTGATCGTTGTCGCTGTGGCCTGCGCGTTCGCCGTCGGGCGACTGGGCGAGCAGCCTGGCTCCAGCAGCGCGCCCGCTGAGCCCCAACGGGCGCGAGACGAGCCGGGCCCGTGACGCGTCCGCCCGGATCCCGAGGCCGGGCGGACGGCGGGCGCCTCGGACGGCGCGCCCTGGGCGTGTGCCTCGCGGTCGCCCTCGTGCACGGCACGACGTGGGCCTTCGTCGACCCTCCCCTCCAGGGGCCCGATGAGCCGGCGCATATCGCCACCGTCGAGTACGTCGCCCACCAAGGACGGCCACCAGACCTCGCCTCCGGACCCACGTCGTTCACGGGTAACAGCCAGGTCGATGCTCTGGCCCAGGACATGCCCATCAGTATCGACGGGGATCCCAGCTTCTCGCCCGAGCTGTCGGCCATGGCCCGACGCGACCTGCGGTCCCCGACGCACGTGGGACCCCCGCCCCTCTACGTGTCGACCAACCCGCCGCTGTACTACGCGCTGGCTGCCTTGCCCACGCTGGCCATCCCGGCCCGCAGCATCCTGGATCGAATGCTGCTCATGCGCCTGGTGTCGGTGCTCCTGTTCGGTGTGACAGTCGCCTTGGGCTTCGTGTTCATCCGCGAGGTGCTGCCGGGGGAGCCGTGGGCGTGGACCGTGGGCGGCCTGGCGCTTGCCCTCCAGCCGGTGCTCGCGTTCATGGGGGGCGCCGTCAGCCCCGACAGCGCCCTGTTCGCCAGTGCCGCCGGATTGTTCGCCGCCCTCGCGCGGGCCTTCCGCCTCGGGCTGACCCCGCGCCGGGGGGCGATGATAGGGCTGGCGGCACTGCTGGGCTGTCTGTCGAAGGGGACCATGTACGGCCTTCTGCCCGGGGCAGCGCTGGGTACCCTGCTCTGCGTACTGCGCCAGCGCGCGGCCGTGCGGGAGAACGATGACGGCGATCCTCGATCGCCAGCTCGGCTCGCAGGTCCGCGATCCGCGGCGCGCGGCCTCGTGGCTGGCGCCGGGCTCTTCGCCGTCCCGTTCGCCGCCTGGCTGTGGGTGAACACGCACGTCTTCTCCCGGGCGGCGACGACGACGACGAGCGGCTACGCGGTCCCCCACACGTCGCGGCTGCACTATGTCGCATCGATCGCGTCCTACATCTGGCAGCAGTTCCTGCCCCGCCTCCCGTTCATGGGCGTGCAATTTCGCCACGACTTTCCGGCGCCCGCGCCGGGCCTGGCCCCCTTCCCCGCCTTCCCGCAGTATGCGCTTTGGCAGGTGTGGCTCGAGGGCTTCATCGGCCGCTTCGGCTTCTCTGAGTACAGCTTTCCCACATGGTTCAACGTCATCGCCGCGACCGTCCTCGCGGCCCTGGGGATCTGCGCGCTGCACTTCGCCTGGCGGGCGTCCCGGCTGCGGCGCGGCCGCGCGGAGCTGATCACCTTCACGCTCATGCTCCTCGGAAATTTCACCCTCGTGGCCCTCATCGCCTATCAGTACCGGCACGCGACCGGTGGCATCAACTTCGAGCAGACGCGCTACCTGTTTCCGTGCATAGTGCTCTACGGGCTGATCGTGGCGGCGGCGTGCCGGGCCCTGGGTCCGCGATGGGGTCGCGTCCTGGGCGCCGTCGTCGTCGTGCTGGCCGCGGGACA
>JAABUQ010001755.1_pt1 | contig 45323 bp, 51 predicted proteins | sample 5560001 | NCBI WGS metagenome assembly JAABUQ01 (sample SAMN10711888, study PRJNA513371) | rock metagenome | isolation source: Antarctica rocks | place: Antarctica: Victoria Land, Finger Mt nord | collected 2015-12-18 | reverse complement strand
TACGCTCGACCCTGGAGGTGCGGCCATGACGACGACGGTCGTCGTCAACGTGCGGACCGATCCGTCGTACACTGTCTACATCGGGCGCGCGGTGCCGCGCCGACGGCTGCGGGCCAGCGCGTGGGCCAACCCGTTCAAGATCGGCCGCGATGGCACGCGCGCGGAGGTGGTTGCCAAGTACCGCGCGTACCTGATCGAGCGGCCGAGCCTGCTGACCGAGGTTGGCTCGCCTTAAAGGCAGCGCCTCGGCTGCTGGTGTGCCCCCGAGGCCTGCCACGGACAGGTTTTGGTCGAATCGAGCGCTCAGATGGAAGCCAGGATTCCCTTCCAATGAAGGTGCGCTACCCTGGAGCACAGCTCCACGTACTCGTCGAGAGACAGGCCGTTCTTGCCGAGGTTGCAGACCCACCGGCACCACACCACGTTATCGATGAGGTAACCCCGCGCTGGGTCCAGTCTGTCGATCGACGCCGCTGTGTAATTTCTCGACTTCCCGTAGTTCGGCTGGGTCATTGGCAGACCGGAGTAGAAGCACAGCCCACCCTGCCGCTCCCGAAGCTCGACCATGAAGTCGGTAGTCAGATTCGACGGCTCACCGTGCAACCGGATCGAGCGCATCCTGGCCGTGTTCGTCGCGATGCCTATCCACTGAGCAACGCTCCGTTTATTGGTGACCTTGAGGCTGCGGCGACGAGCGAGGTGACAGGTATTACAGCGCAGGCCGCCACGCCGCGCAAATTGTCGTCCCTCGCGGCAGACCAAGCACAGGCGCGCCGTCTTGGGGAGCATGTGCAAGCCGAGTTTGTCGGCCTTCGCTTTGACCTGCTGTCTCGATAGGCGGAGTTGTTCCGCACAGTAGTAAGTCCCGAAGTGCGGCCACCATTCCTGAAGAAATGCGGTGTTGTCCCGCGTCCAAGGAGGCCGATAGAGATGCCAGCCAGAAGGCATAAGTACGGTGGTTATTGTACGACGGTTGGGATGCTAGCGTGCGCCCCCGAGGCCCTGCCACGGTGACGTTCTGGCTGAGCTGGCTGAGCGGCGCGCCGAGCGCGGAGACATACCCTCCAGTGGGCGAGAGGAGTAGTCCATGACGGCCAATGGCGCCGACGGCGTGCAGCCGTTCCCGTTCGATCTGCCGCCCGCGTTCCTGGCGCAGCTCGGCTACGAACGCGCCGCTGGGCCGACGCTGATGCTCGAGGCGGCGCGCGCGCTGCTGCGCCGCACCAACTTCACTGAGGCCGAGATCGCCGCCACGGAGGAGGCGATGTGCGCCAGGCAGCCGCGGCGCTGGGTGGCACTGTTCTGGGAGTCGGGCAGCGCCGAGCTAGCTTGGAATGACGGCCGCAGCAGCGATGGCCAGTTGGACCACTGGCTCTATCTAGCCTTCATGCACGAGCCTGGGCCCGGCCGGGGCAACATCTACGGCTGGCTCGTGGAACACGCGGTCGACCTTGGCAGCTCCGAGGAGCCGGCGACGCACTGGCTCCTGGTCGACGGCACCGAGAACCGGGCCTATGTCGCCCCCGTGGCGATCGCGCGCGCCATCGTCCGCGCGCAGGAGTTGGAAGCCCGACCGTGACACCCCCTTGCGTCGTCCAGGCCGCGGCCCACGTCGACGAGCTGGCCGAGCGGCAGGGGCAGGCGTTCCGAGCCTGCATCCACACTCGGACTAGACGGGCATCTACACCAGCACACTGCACGGTATGAGCGGCGGCGCTGTCGGGGTGGGCACGTCTCGGGCAGTGCTGTTCTCTGGCGCGCCGCTTGCGGGATCCAAGCGGCGGCGCTGTCCGGGGTGCGGGGATGCAGCCTGTGGGCTCGGATAGTGCCGCTACCGCGTCCTGTGGGTTGCCGAAAGGCCGTCTCCTCCGAACGCTGCGGCGGTCGCTAAGCCATGCCATGGTAACCGGCGCTGCTCTCCTCGTGGGAGCGCCGCTCTCTTTTCGCCGGAGCGCAACTGTCGCGGTTGGGCGGCTCAACCGGAAGCCGTTGACAGCCTGCCCTACTGTGGGCCATGAAGGATCTGGGACCGCGCGCGGACCTGCACCGGCTGATCGACCATCTCGAGGACAGCGACGTCGCTGTCGCGCGCCAGGTCCTGCGGCTCCTCAGCCGTGAGACCATCGCCCAGCACGAGGCGCTGGAAGTCTGGCAGGCGCTCTGGCGGCACTTCCGTCTGCCGACGGCCGACTGAGCCACGGCAGCGTGCCCAGGATCACTGGTCCTCGGACGACCAGGGCTGGTTCCACGTGTGCGCTGACGGCCCCCGCTCTGTCGGCCCCGCCATCGTTGACGCACCGCAGCATTCCGCTAGCCGCCTACCCCGCGCCGGCCGCGCACAACGAGCTGGGCACGACCGACCGCTCCGTCCGTCGTTGGACCAGCTATGCGGCCGCGCAGATGGCTCCCGTCCGCGCCTGCCGCACGATCCGACACACCGGCTCCCGTTCGTCGCTCTCTGCGGCTGGTTCCTCCGTGCTCTCATTCTTCCTCTCCGCGAAGGGACAGCGGGGCCATTCGTCACTCCGACTGCACGTATGTGTGCAGGATGTTGTGGCGAGGTTTGGTACAGCGTACGCGGGTTGTCAGAGACGGTCGTGCTCGGCGTCGTCGCGCGGGATGAGGGGCACGGCCGCCGCGGGGCACACCGCGGCGGCGGCGAAAGCGAGCGGGTAGCCGACCAGCGCGATGAGCGCCCCGATCGCCGGACCAACCGCCGCCGCCGCGATGAACTGTCCCGTGTTCTGCACGCCGAGCGCCCGTCCGGCCCACGCCGAGCCGGCCATCTCGGCGACCGACGTGAACGCGAGGCCGTTGTCGGCGACCGTGATGGTGGTGGCGATCACGAAAGCCACGGCGGCCGGGCCCCACTGGGCGGCATCGAGCGCGGCCAGCAGGACCATGACCAGGCACGCCGCCACCGCCACCCAGCGGAGCGGGCGCACCCGACTGCCAACGCGGTCGCTGAGCACGCCGATAGCCGTGCGCCCTATGGCGCCGACGAACTGGGCGACGCCGACGAGTATGCCCCCCGCGAGCTGGTCCCAGTGGCGATCGGTGACCAGCCACACCAGGCCAAAGATGGACAGTGTGAACTGGGGCACGACCAGCAGCATCGACACGGCGTGGATGCGCCACAGGAAGCTGCTGGCGCGGTATGGGTTCGCCGAGCGGCTGGGGGTCGCGCCGCCCGGTTGCGCCGGCCGTGGCGGATTGGCGAGCCCGAGCGCGCAGGCCACGGCGACCACCGCCGCCAGCGCCAGGGGGACGCCGAGCGCCGCCGCCACGCCCGACGCCGCCGCGATACCCGGGATGGTGACGGCGGCAATCGTCACGCCGAGCGGTTGCGCCATCTGGCGGATGCCCATGGCCAGGCCCCGGCGACCCCTCGGGAACCAGCCGACGACGACCCGTCCGCTGGCGGCGTTGGTGCTCGCGGCGGCCATGCCGCCCAGCAGAAAGAACGCGCCGAGAGCTGTGTAACCCTGCGCCGCGACCGCGCCGACGGCGGCCAGCGCCACGAGCGCCAGGCCGCCAGAGATCACCCACTTCTCGCCGATCCGGTCGGCCAGCGCTCCCCAGGCGATGAGCGTCAGCACCATGCCGACCGACGGTGTCGTGGCCAGCAGGCCGGCCTCGGCGAGCGTCATGCCGCGCTCGGTGTACAGCAGCGGGATCAGGAACGCCGGGGTGCTCACGAAGACAGTCCCGGCCGCCTGGGCAGCGACCCCGAGCACCAGCATCGTCCAGGCGCGGAGGGCGAGCGGCAGGGCGGCCTGGGGCCTGGTCGAGCCCGCTTCAAGCGCGCCGCCTCCGGCACCGCCGGTCGACACGTACCCGCCGCGCGCCTCGTTCAGCGAACCGGGGTCGCGACCGGCGGCGCGGTCTTGAAGCGCGGCATCACCGCCCGGGCAAACCACTCCAGCTGCTCCAGGATGACGGCCAGGGGCGTGCCTACCACCTGCCCAACGTGCACCTGCTCCAGGCCCGGATACCTGTCCTGTAGCTCGAACAGTCGCTCGGCGATGCGCTCTGGCGGCCCAACGAGCCAGGACCCGCTCTTGACGGCGTCGCGGAGGGTTGGCAGCGGCGTCTGGCGGGCCAGGGCAGGAGTGGCGAGAGCCTGGACCTGCTCGTCGCTGAGGCCGGGGACGAACCCGAGTGGCGCGAACATCTTCAGCCACTCCTCGAAGAAGGGCGTGGCCTGCTGGATCGCTGCCTCCTCGGTGTCGGCGATGTGGAACATCAGGCCGACGCACAGGTCGCCGCCGAGCTGCGTCTCCCGTCCGTGGCGGGCCAGCGCCTCCTGCCAGGCGGTGACCGTCTTGCCCGCGGCTCCGCCGCCTGCCGCCCCGCCGCCGATGATGCCCTTGATGCCATGCCTGGCCATGAAGTCGAGCCCGCGCGGGTTGGCGCTGACGATCGGCTGCCAGCACTCCACGGGATGGCGCGGCGGGCGGGGCACCAGGCTCACGTCCGTCAGCGCGTACCCCCGGTACGGTACGGCGGGTGGAATCGTGTAGTGCCTCCCGTGGTGCGAGAAGGCGCGCTCGTTGAAGGCTTTGAAGACGACGTCGACCTGCTCCTCGAACAGCTCCCGGTTGGCGTCGGCGTCGAGCATGGGCGCGCCGAAGACCTCGACTTCGCGGGTGTGGTATCCGCGGCCGACGCCGAAGACCAGACGGCCGCCGGTCAGGTAGTCAGCGGTCGCGAAGTCCTCGGCCAGGCGCAGCGGGTGCCACATGGGCACGATGTTGAAGCCGCAGCCGAATGCGATGCGCTCCGTGAGATGAGCCAGGTGAACCGCGAGCAGCACGATGTTCGGGATGCACTCGTAGCCCTCGCGCTGGAAGTGGTGCTCGGCGAGCCAGAAGACGTCGTAACCCGTTCGGTCCATGAGCTGAGCGATGGCGGTAGCCTTGTCGAAGACGCCGAGCAGCCGGTCGTCCGACAGCCAGCGGTCGTTCACCGGCGTCCCGTCGAGCCCGAGGTTGTCCAGATCGACGTGCCCCGCGTACAGGCTGCCGAATCTCGTGATCATGCGTCAGCTCCTCGCCGCTTGTCTGTGCCGATTGTGTTCCCCCAGCGAGGCCGGCGCAATCATCCTTCGTCGGGACTGCGCCCGCTGCCACCTGCACGCTATGGTGTGCGGCCATGAACGTCGCACACCGAGGGATCCGCGCCCTGGCGCGCGTAGGGACGTGTGGATTGGCGGCCGTCGCCCTGCTGGGCGCTGCGCCCCACAGCGCCGTGCCGAGCATCGGGGCGGAGCCAGTCCGCGCCCAGACGAGCGCGCCAGCCGGCGGCTGGGGCTACGGGTTTCAGGTGCACCTGTGGCATTTCAGCCCCGAAGCCAAGCAGCACATCATCGGCGACGTCACCCAGGCCGGCTTCACGTGGATCACCCAGCAGGCGGAGTGGTCGGCCATCGAGACCGCGCCTGGCCAGTACGACTGGTCGCAGCTCGACAGCATCGTCGCCGCGGGCGCGGCGAGCGGCTTGAACGTCATGTTGAGCGTCGTGCACGCGCCAACGTTCTACCGCGGTCCCGCGAGTGGCCTGATGCCGGCTGACCCGACCACCTTCAACGCGTTCATGCAGGCCGTCGCGTCGCGCTACGCTGGCCGGGTCCAGGCCTACGAGCTGTGGAACGAGGAGAACCTGGACCGCGAGGCCGGCCCGGGCAACGTCGACCCTGCCACCTACTTGCCACTACTCGAGCAGGGCTATAGGGGCGTCAAGGCCGGTGATGCCAACGCGCGCGTGCTGCTGGGCGCGCCGAGCACGACAGGCGCCAACGTCCCCGGCGCCATCATCGACGACGTGAGCTACCTCCAGCAGCTGTACGCCCTCAACAATGGCGAGGTGGTCGGCTACTTCGACGCGCTGTCCGCCCACCCGAGCGGGTACTCGAATCCACCCGACTGCACGCCGGACACGCCATCGTGCAGCCTATCTGGGGGCTGGAACGACGACCCGAGCTTCTTTGCCTTCTCACGCGTGGGCCAGTACCGCGACATCATGGTCCAGAACGGCGACGACGCCAAGCAGATCTGGCTGACCGAGTTCGGCTACTGCTCGAACCAGACGCCGCCGCGGGGCTACGAGTACTGCAAGTTCGTCACCGAGCAACAGCAGTCGCAGTTCTCCGTGCAGGCGTTCGCCATCGCGCGCCAGACGCCGTACATCGGCGGCATGTTCCAGTGGAACCTGAACTTTCAGCTGGCCGTGCCGCAAACGGACGAGAAGTGGGGCTTTGGCCTGGTCCGCGGCGACTGGAGCGGCAGACCCGCCTACGGCGCTCTGCTCGGCATGCCGAAGACGTAGCTAACGGCTACCGGCCCAGGTGCGTCCCGAAGAAGGCGAACACCTTCTGCCAGCCGTCCATGGCCTGCTGCTGCCGGTAGGCGGGCCGGTCGTAGTAGAAGAAGCCGTGGCCCGCCCCCGGATACCTGTGGAACTCGTACGCCTTGCCAAGCCGCTTCAGCTCCTGCTCGTGCTGGTCGACCTGGGCCGGCGAGGGCGCCTGGTCCTCCTCGCCGAATAGGCCGAGGAGCGGCGCGGCGAGGTCCTTCGTGTAGTCCAGCGGCGCCACCGGCGCTTTCTCGGTGAGGTCGTTCGGCCCCATGACCACGCGGCCGCCCCACAGGTCGGCCACCGCGTCGAAGCTGCTCGGCGCCCGGCAGGCCGCCAGGTACGCGTGGCGTCCGCCGGAGCACGTGCCGGTGATCCCCACCTTGCCGTTGCTCGTCGGCAGCGACCGCAAGAACCGAGACGCGCCCGCGCAGTCGCCAACCACGTCGTCGTCGGGAACGCCACCGGCCGCGCGCACCTTGGCGGTGATGTCGTCGGGCGAGCCGTGGCCGACGCGGCAGTACAGGTCTGGGCTCAGCACCGTGTAGCCGTGGCTCGCCAGCCGGCGCGCCATCTCCTGGTAGAACTCGTCCCAGCCGGGCATGTGGTGGACCAGCACGATGCCTGGGTACGGTCCAGGCCCTGTCGGCCGAGCGTAGTAGGCGTGGATGAGGTCGCCATTCTTGCCGGCGTACGTGGTCACCTCAGCAATGAGCCCCTCGTAGGCGTCCGTCCTGCGCTCGTTCCACATCGGCGTCATAGTGTGGTACTCCGTTCTCGTCTGTGCAGCGCTCGGCTCGCGTGACTACTCGGCAACGCCGCTCAGCTCGGCGGCCGCTATCGCTGACCGCAGCGTCGCCACCAGATCCCTGGCCGACTGGAGATTCATCTCCACGCCTAGCCGCGCGCCCACGCCAAGCGCAGGGTTGACGAAGTCCAGCAGCACGGCGTGCTCGAACGGCGCGTGGAATGGGTGGTCATATCCCACGTTGGCCTGGCTCACGGGAAACCAGCCGTGGCTGCCCTTACCGCTCCCGCTGATGCCTGTCGTCTCGCTGATCCACGTGCACACGGCGCCATCCTCCTCCGCGCAGGTCGTTCCTGCCCACGGTACCAGCCGGGGGCGCGACCGCGCCGTCTGGCCACGTCTCGTACCAGCCTGGCGTTGACAACGGCCGCCGGCCTCGGCGCTAGGGTTCGGCCGACGCTCCTGGCGCACCCGGTCGCGGTACTGGCTCCGCCCGGCCGCTGCTGGCCGAGCGCTGGCCGGCGTCCAGCACCGCCATCACGTCCAGGTTGAACTCAGGCGCAAGCAGCGGCTGGAGCGGCTCGCCGGTCGCGAGATGGTGCAGGAACTCGCTGGCCAGCGTCGCCCGCCCCGGCGGCGGCGCGGCCGCTTCTTCGAGCGCTGACCTGTGGTCAGGCCCGGTCACCCGAACGCGGGCCGACCCTGGCGGGCCGTCCAGCGACAGGGTCGCCGTCGACCCGTACACCACTGGGCCCCCGATGCCACCGAGGTCGACGCAGCTCCAGGTGCCTTCGGCGACCGCGAGCCCGCGCTCGAAGTGGAGGACCAAGAGTCCGTTGTCGTCGGCGGTGCCGAATGGGCTCGCCAGGTTGGCGCGCACCCCGACGGCTGACACCGGCTGGGCGTCGAAGAACCAACGCGCCAGGGCGGCGCCGTAGCAGCAGTAGTCGAGAAACGCGCCACCACCCTGCGCGGCGTCGTACCACCACGTCGCCGCCTTCTCGGCGTCCGTCAGCCCGGCCACACCGCCGACCACGCCCGGATGGGACGCCCCGGTCGCGAATGGCCCGCCAGACTCCAGACGCATGTGGACCTGCTGCACAGCGCCGACCCGTCCCTCGTCGACCAGCTGCTTCATGCGCCGGATGGGCCCCGACCACGCGCTGGGCCAGTTGACCATCAGGCGCACGCCGGCCGCTTCGGCGGCCCGGACCAGCCGGACGCCGTCGGTGAGGGTCGCGGCCAGCGGCTTCTCGGTCACGATGTGGGCGCCGTACCTGGCGACCACCTCGCCGATGGCGCCGGTACGCGCGAGCTCCGGGCACAGCAGGACGATGTCCGGGCGCTCGCGCTCCAGGAGCATCTGGTACTCGTCGTAGACCCGCGGGATGCCGACGTCCGCCTGGGCCACACGCAGCGTATGGGCGCGCGTTGACGGCGACGTCGTGTTCAGCTCCGACCCGGCTGGCGCGGTGTCCGCGATGGCGACCATGTCCACGTTGGGCAGCTCGGCGAAGCGGCGCATCAGCTCGTTGACGTGCATGTGGGCGACGCCGATGACGGCCACTCGGTAGCGCTGCCGGTCCACGCTCATACGCTCATACAATCATACGTAGGGCGAGTCCGGGTCGAGACCCAGGAGCACCCGCCCCACAGCCTCGAAATGGGCGGCCCGCCCCTGGACCTGCTGCGTGACAGCGTGGACGTCGCGGAAGCGCCGCTCGAATGGCCGGCCCACGACGATGGCCGTCGAGCCGGCCGCTTCGTACAGCACGTCGACGACGTCGGCGGCCTCGTGGATGGCGTGGGTCGACGCCAGCCGGACGTCCGCGCGTCGCCTCAGGGTGAGCTCGCCCGTCGCCACTACCTCGTCCCAGACGTCGCTGAGAGTTTTGTGCAGGAGAGCCGTGGCGCCGCGCAGCCGCGCCTCGGCGCGGGCCAGCGACGACTGGACGACCGGGCTGTCGCGCAAGCGCCGACTGGTCGCGTACGGCGTCTTGTCGCAGACCAGCTCAGCGAAGCTGCTCAGTGTTGCCCGGGCCACGCCAATCGCGACCGACGCGAAGCCTGGCCCGAACATGCCCGACAGCGGGAACTGGTACAGCGGGCCCGGCTGGCGCCGCCCGTCGGCGGTGTAGGCGATCGCCCGCTCGGCCGGGACCAGCTCGTCGCTGAGCGCGAACTCGTGGCTGCCCGTTCCCCGCAGGCCGCTCACGTGCCAGGTGTCGTCGATGCGCGCTGCCCCCGCCGGCACCAGCATGGTGCGCAGCAGCGGGCGCCCATCGGTCCCGACGCGCGGCCGCCCACCCTCGTCGTGGAGCTGGCACACGGCGAGCAGCCACGAGGCATGCCGGCAGCCTGAGGCAAACGCCCAGCGGCCCGTCACGCGGTAGCCGCCAGGTGTCTCGCAAGCTCGGCCTGGCCGCCCATCCGCCCCCGGTCCGTTCGCCAGAATGATGCCGGGGTCCGATCCGAAGACGGCGCTCGCCACCACCTCGTCGAGGTACGCGGCGTAGCTGCCGAGGCCAGCCGCCTGGGCAACGCACCAGGCAACGCTGGCGTCGGCCTGGGCGACCACCTCCACGACGCGGCTGAAGCTCAGCAGGTCGATCTCCGCGCCGCCGAGCGAGGCGGGCACGAGCAGCCGGAACAGGCCGGCGGCGGCGATGGCGGCGACCAGCTCGGGCGGCAGCTGGCGGTCCCGCTCGACGGCGTCGGCCGCCGCCGACACCGCCGGCGCCAGCGCCCGGGCCGCCGCCACGAACGCCTCACCGTCGCGCGGCGCACGATCTCCTGGCATACAACGCCCTGGGCCAGTAAGCGAGGCCGTGCCGGGGCCGGCGCGGGAGATCGCCAGCGTAGGAAGCTGCGCGATCCCCGGCGCCGCGGCGCTAAGTTGGCCGGCGCTACGCCTTCTGCTCGTGGGCCTGCTGGATGTCCGCGCGCTTCTTTTCGACGCCGGCGATGAGCTCGTCGTACGACTTGCTGAACAGAGACACGCCCTCGTCCTCGAGCTGCTGGGTGGCCGCGTCGAAGTCGACGCCGACCTCGGCCAGGGCCGCCACCGCGGCGCGGGCCTCGTCCAGCCCCTCGTCCACCGTCGGACGGACTGTTCCGTGGTCCTCGAACGCCTTCAGCGTTTCGAGAGGCAGCGTATTGACGGTGTCGCGGCCGATGAGCTCCTCCACGTACAGGACGTCGCGGTAGGCCGGGTTCTTGACGCTCGTGCTCGCCCACAGCGGCCGCTGGACGTTCGCGCCCTGCTGGCGCAGCCGGGCGAACCGCTCGCTGTCGAACAGCTCGCGGAAGCGGGCGTAGGCCAGTTTGGCGTTGGCGATGGCCGCCTTCCCGAGAAGGCCGCGCAGCCGCTCCGCGCGAGCGCCGTCGCCGGCCGCCTCGGCCGCCGTGATCCGCTCCTGCAGCTGCTTGTCGACCAGCGTGTCCACGCGGCTGACGAAGAACGACGCTACCGAGGTGAGCCGGTCGACGGGCTGCCCCGCGGCCACGCGGGCCTCGAGCGCCTCCAGGTACGCCTGCATGACGCGCTCGTGGTTTCGCAGCGAGAACAGCAGGGTCACGTTCACGTTGATGCCGTCCCGCAGCAGCTGCTGGACCGCCACTGCGCCCTCGGCCGTGCCGGGCACTTTGATCAGGACGTTCGGCCGATCGACGGCGGCCCACAGGCGGCGCGCCTCGACCACCGTCCCCTCGGTGTCGTGGGCCAGGGTCGGCGACACCTCGATGGACACCACGCCGTCCAGGCCCTCGGTGCGGTCGTACACCGGGCGGAACAGGTCACAGGCCTCCTGGATGTCCCGGACGGCCAGCGCCTCGAACACCTCGCCCGCGTCCTTGCCCTTGCTCACCAGCTCGGTAATCTGCTCGTCGTAGGCGTCTCCGGCGGCAATCGCCTTCTGGAAGATCGTCGGGTTGGACGTCATGCCGCGCAGGCCGTCCTGTTCGATCAGGCGGCGCAGCTCGCCGTCGCGCACCAGCGGCCGCGTGATGTAGTCCAGCCAGATGCTCTGCCCCTCGGCGACCAGCGCCACGAGGGGGTTCTTGTGCGCATCCTCTGCCTGGGTCGCGTTCTGCGTGTCCACCTGACTCTGCGTCATGGTTGTCATGGCTGTGCTCCTCTTTCTCTTAACCTGATTGCCCGCGTGCCTGCTCATGGGATACCAGATGCCCTGGTCCACGGGAAGTGTTCAGGGCCGCGAACCCCGGTACGGCTGTGCACCGCACGAGCCGTGCCCTGTACCCGTGGCGAGCGCCCGCGCCCGTCACGTCCCGATTATGCCCGCCGCCGGGCTGGAGGCTGTCGCGTACAGCTGGCGCGGGATCCGCCCCGCTCCGTGCGCCAGCCGCCCCGCCTCCACGGCCAGCCGCATGGCGCGGGCCATCTGGGCCGGGTGCCGTGCCCCGGCGATGGCCGTGTTCATCAGGACGCCATCACAGCCAAGCTCCATCGCCACTGCCGCGTCGGAGGCGGTCCCAACGCCCGCGTCGACGATCAGGGGCACCGCTATCCGCTCGCGCATGATCATGAAGTTCTGTGGGTTGCGGATGCCCATGCCTGACCCGATGGGGGCGCCGAGGGGCATCACCACGGCGCAGCCCAGGTCCTGGAGCTTCATAGCGGTGATCGGGTCGTCGCTGGTGTAGGGGAAGACGACGAAGCCATCGTGCACCAGCTCGGCCGCCGCGCGCAGCAGCTCCTCCACGTCGGGAAAGAGGGTGCGCTCGTCGCCGATGACCTCGAGCTTGACGAAGTCCGTCTCCAGCGCCTCGCGCGCCAGCTGCGCCGTCAGAACGGCGTCCCTGGCCGTGTAGCAGCCCGCCGTGTTCGGCAGCAGCGTGTACCGCGACCGGTCGAGGACGTCGAGTATGCCCTGCCGCGACGGATCTGCCAGGTCCAGCCGCCGGATGGCGACGGTGACCATCTCCGCCCCGCTGGCGTCGAGCGCGTCCAGCATGACCTGCTGGTTCGGGTACCGCGACGACCCGACGATGAGCCGCGACCGGAAGACGCGGCCGGCCACCGACCACGAGTCCTCGCCAACTGCTTCCCGCGTTGGCGTTTCAACCATCTGCACCATGGTGCTGTTTACCCTCCCTGAACCGGCTGGATGATCTCGACCCGGTCGCCGTCGTGCAGCTCCAGCTCGCTCCAGCCGCGTCGCCGCACGACCGCGTCGTTGACGGCGACCGCGGTGCCGGCGCGCGTCGCCGCGATCGCTAGCGACTCGACCAGGGCCGCCACGGTGGCCGCCTGAGTCGTTGTCCAGACGCCGTTGATCTGGATACGCTGTTGTCGCTGCTCCACAGTCCTCCCCCTTCTCTTACTCTTATCCACTTCTTTCACCTCTTTCACCTCGTCCGGTGGTCTCGGCCGGCAAAGCGCTCGAGGCCAAACGGCGCGATCGTGTCGCTCAGCTCGTCGGCCATGATCAGCCGCGCCATGTCTTCCGCCGTCACGGGCGCAAACAGGATCCCGTTCCGGTAGTGTCCGGTGGCGACGAACAGGCCGTGAACCGGCGTTCGGCCGAGGATCGGTGCCCCGTCGCGGCTGCCGGGGCGGAGGCCCGCCCACGACTCGACCATGGGAAGGTCGTCGATTGCCGGCAGCGCCTCCCAGGCCAGCCGGAGCAGCCTGAGCATGCCGCCCGCCGTGACCCGGGTGTCGAAGCCGGCCTCCTCCACCGTCGCCCCGACCAGCAGCCGGCCATCGCTCTTGGGCACCAGGTACACGATCTCCGTCGCATCCCTGGCCCAGACGGCGTGCGTCAGTAGCGGCGGGTCGGTCTGCCGCAAGGCGAGCATCTGCCCTTTGACCGGGCGGACCGGCGGCGCTGTGTTTAACTGCGGGCCGCCGACCAGTCCCGACCAGGCGCCGGCGGCCAGGAGCACCGCGTCGGCCAGAACCTCCGAGCCACCGACCCGCACGCCGACGACCCGGCCGGCCTCCGTCAGTATCTGCTCGACCGGCGAGCGAGCCCGCAGTCGGCCGCCCACCCGTTGGAACGCTCGGGCCAGAGCCGCGCCAAGCAGGCGGGCGTCCACCTGGTGGTCGTCGGGCGAGAACAGCCCAGCGGTAATACGGCGCGATAGGTGCGGCTCGCAGTCCCGCACGTCGCGACCCGACAGCCACCGCACGGGCAGGCCGAGCTCCTGCTGGTGACGGTGCAGAAAGCGCTGCTGCTCCTCCGCGTCGCGGTCGAGCGCCACGAACAGCGTGCCCTCGTCGCGGTAGTCCACGGAGAGACCGGAGTCGGCCTGGACCTCGGCGGCGAAGCGGCGCCAGCGGCGCAGGCTCTCCCGACCCAGCTCGGTGATGCTCTCCTCCTCCGGCCGCAGCTCCATGTGCGGAGCCAGCATGCCGGCCGCCGCCCAGGTCGCCGCCTGCGCTGGCTCGTCGCGCTCGAAGAGCGTCACGTCGGCGCCGCGCCTGGCGAGCTGCCAGCCGACGCCCAGGCCGCAGACGCCGCCGCCGACGACGATGACCCGCGGCGCCGACGCCGTCATGCCGCGCTCACGCGGGCGTCGGTCGGGCGAAACGGGCGGCGCGGCGTCGACCGGGACGCGTCCATGGCGTCCCGCAGCCCGCGCGCCGCGCGCTCCGGGTCCGCCGCGGACAGGATCGCCGAGATGACGGCGATCCCGGCGCAGCCGGTGTCGAGCACCTCCGCGAGATTCGCGGCTGTGATGCCGCCGATGGCCAGCACCGGGACGTCGACCGCGGCCACCACGGCCGCCAGCTGCGCGGTTCCGCGGGGCGCCAGCCCCTCCTTCGAGCTTGACGGGTACACGTGGCCAAATGTCAGGTACTGGGCGCCGTCCGCGGCTGCCTGGCGGGCCTCCTCCACGCTGTGGACGGAGCGGCCAACCAGGACGCGCCCGCCGGCCAGGCGACGCGCCACCGCCACCGGCAGGCTGCGGCCAGCCAGGTGCACCCCGTCCGCACCCACGGCCAGCGCGACGTCCAGGCGATCGTTCACCGACAGCGCTGCCCTCGGGCCACCGCGGCGGCTCGCCAGGATGGCCTGGACGGCGCACGCCCAGTCGTACAGCTCCACGGCGGCGGCGGACCGGTCCCGCAGCTGGACCCAGTCCACGCCGCCGGCTACGGCGGCCGCGATGCGGGGCAGAGACGACCCCGGCCGGATGAGCCGCTCCGTGACCAGATGAAGCTGAAACCGCGCGACGTCCACGTGTCCCCTCCCAGGGCGGAGGGCCGGAGTCGAGCGCGGCGAGCGCGACCCGGAAACGCTTCCCTCCGCTGGTATGACCCAGATCAGGTTCTGGGGTACGGGGACCCAATCCGCCCCGTTCTCAGCCCGAAGGCACCCCCAGCGTTCCGCTGAGCGCGATTGTAGCAGCCGGCGCCGGCCTGCCGACCCGTCAGGTGGTGCGGACTTCGATGCGGCGTGGCTGGGTGGGCGCGGCGCGGGGCAGGCGCAGCTTCAGGACCCCCTGCGTCAGGTCAGCCTGGATGCGCGCCTGGTCGATCTCCTCGGGCAGCTGGAACTGGCGGAAGAAGCCGGTCAGCTCGAACTCGCGGTACACGGGGGTGCCAGTGGCCAGGTGCTTGGCCCTGCCCTGGATGGTGAGCACCCCGTTGTCGACGCGCACGTCGAGCGCTGAGCTGTCCACGCCCGGCAGGTCGGCCAGGACGACGAGACCCTGGTCGTCCTCGTAGATGTCCACCGCGGACGGGAGGAAGACGTCCTCAGCGCGGGTCGGCTCCTGGGTCGGCGAAGCGTCGCCGGACGGCCCGGGCGCGACGGGCTCGGTATCGTGGTGGCGAGCCCGTCGCGGGCTCGGGACGGTCTTTTCAGCCATGGTTCTTCTCCCTTCTCCTCCGTGCGCACTCAGCCGGCCTGCACCGACACGCGCCGCGGCCTGGCGCTGGCGGCGCGCGGGATGGACACCACGAGCAGCCCATTCTGGTACTGGGCGTTGACGCGGTCGGCGTCCACCTCGGTCGGGAGCTCGACCGTGCGGACGAAGCGCCCCGCCGACCGCTCGCTGCGGTGGATCCGTTCAGGCGCGACGTTGCTCGGTCCTGGCTTCTCGCCCGCGATGCTGAGGGTGTTGCGTACGACCGTGACCTCGATCTGGGCGGGGTCGAGGCCGGGAGCCAGCGCCTCGACCGTGAAGGTCTCGCCGTCGTCGTGCAGGTTCACCAGCGGGTACTGCCGCGCCGCGCGCCCGGGCAGGAACGCCATGCGCCAGTCGCGACCCCCTGTGGGCGACCCGCCAGCGCCGCGCTCCGCCCGGCGCCGCAGTCGCTCGAGCTCCCGAAACGGGTCATACAGTGCCATCTCCCGACACCTCCTCGTCCACTGGTCCACTCATCTATTGATCCTTGATCCTTGTCGGGCGCGGCCACCGTCGTGGGCCTGGCCCGAGATCCGCTGTGCAGCAGCCGTGCCACCGCCAGGCTACGCCGCGCCCTATCCTTGCAGGCATGTGCGGGGCAGGCATGCGCGGGCGCTACACGCTGGTCAGACCCGAGGCGGAGGTCGACCAGCGATACGACCCGGCCATTCGCGTCGTCCCGTACGACCCCGATTGGCCCGAGCTCTACGCGCGGGAGGCGGCTGCGCTGCGAGCCGTGCTGCCGCCCGAGGCGCGCATCGAGCACATCGGCTCAACCTCCGTCGCGGGCCTGGCCGCCAAGCCGGTCGTCGACATCCTGGTCATGCTGCCGTCGCTGGCGGACGGGTCGTTCAGGGTCGGGCTCGCGGCGCTCGGCTACGCCGGCGGCGGATCGCTACCGGGCGTGCCGGACGACTTCCCCTTCTTCGGTAAACCGGCGACACGACCGCGCCAGTTCCACGTGCACGTGTGTGCCACGGACAACGAGGTCGCCCGGGCCGACCTGGCGGTGCGCGACTTCCTGCGCGCCCATGGCGCCGAGATGGCGGCGTACGGCGCCTTGAAGACCGTGCTCGCCACGGAGCGCCCGGGCGACCGCCTGGCCTACATGAATGGCAAGGACGTGTACGTCGGCGACCTCAAGCGCCGGGCGACCGCCTGGGCGCGTGGCCGTGCCGTCGCTGGGCCAGCGCCAGGGATCGTGCTGGCGCCGTTCGCCGAGTCCCACGTCGAGGCCGTGATGGCGCTGTGCGCGGCCGAAGGCTGGTCCAGCTACGCCGCCAACGCCGAGGTGACCATGAAGGCGCTGACCACGCCAAGCGGCGCTGCCGTGGTGGCGGTCACCGGCGGCCAGGTCGTCGGGTTGGGGTTCGGGCACGGCGACGGCTTCGTCCAGGGGTACCTCTCCCTGCTCGTCGTCCACCCGGCCTTTCGCCGCCAGGGTCTCGGTCGCGCTCTGGTGCAGGAGGTGCTGCGGCGGCTCGGCGTGGCTCGCCTCGACCTGCTGTCGTCCGAGGCGGGCGAAGCCTTCTACCAGGCGCTGCCCCATCGGCGGCTGGCAGGATTCCGCCTCTACCACGCCGGACCGTGAGCCAGGAGGTGTCCCGCGGTCCGGGTCCGGCGCCGGGTTCGGAGCGGGGGCGTGTGGGGCGACCCGGCCCACCAGGGCGCCGGCCGTCTGCCCAACAGCCCGCTGTCGTGGCGGTGCCGGAGGAGGTACGACGCGCGGTGCTCCGCTGGTCCGGCGCGAGTGGCCAATCGTGGCTGGACGGCCTACCCACCGTTGTGGCCAGGCTGGCGCACCACTGGCAGCTACAGCTCGGTCGAACGTTCGGCGGTGGCTCAAACGCACTCGTGCTCGCCGCCACCCGCGCCGACGGCGCCGCTGCCGTGCTGAAGATCCCGCTGCGCGACGCCGAAAACCGGAACGAGGCCGCGGCGCTGCGTCTGTACGCCGGCGACGGCGCGGTTCTTCTCTACGAGGACGACCCCGAGAGCGGCGCCCTGCTGCTCGAGCGTCTCGACCCCGGCTCGCCGCTGGCCGAGCACCCCGATCGTGGCGCGGCCATCGGGATCGTTTGCGGCCTCGTGCGGCGCCTGTGGCGGCCGCCACCGCCAGGCCACCCGTTCGCGACGGTACAGGAGGTGAGTTCGCGCTGGTCGAGCCAGCTGCTGGCGGCGGCGCAGCGCGACGACACGCGGTCATGGTCCCGTCTGGCGACCGAAGCGGCGGCGCTGGCCGACGAGCTCGCGCACGCGCCCGGCGACACAGCCGTGGTGAACCGCGACGTGCACCTGGGCAACGTGCTGGCCGGGCGGCGCGAGCCTTGGCTGCTGATCGACCCGAAGCCCCTGGTCGGCGACCCGACGTTCGACGCCGGCCATCTCATCGGTGACCTGCTCCGTCCGGCAGCCACGTCCCGAGCGGCGACCCACCTCGTAGCCCAACTGGCGGACCAGCTCCAGCTGGAGGCGCGGCGGGTGCGCGACTGGGCGCTGGTCTGCGCGACGGTGAACGCGGTCTGGGCGCTCGAAGACGGCGAGGATCCCGCCCCGAGCCTGGCGCGGGCGGCAGCGCTGCGGGACGCGACGTGGTGACTGCCACGTCGTGGGGTACGATCGTGGCGCCACGCTCCTGGGCGGTCCGGCCGACGGGGACGTGCCGTACGCCCGGCGCGGGCGACCTGGAGGAACGCGGCGGTGGTGAGTGGTGAGTGGTGAGTAACGAGGAGTTGGCGCTGGAGCCGGAGGAGCCAGAGGCCGCCTACGTGGCCCAGCTCGAAGTCGGTCTGGCCGACGACGAACGGCAGGCGCTAGTAGCGGCCTACGCCCAGTACCTCGCCGACCGGACCGTGCCGAACATCCCGAGCCAGCGCCGTGGCTTCGTGCTCGGCTGGATCGCCTGCATGGACGCCCACGCGCTGCGGCCGAAGGTGATCCACAGCTCGGCGTCCCAGGCAGCCACGACTTTCGCGCCCACCGAGCAGGTGTGGCCCGACGTCGACGTGCCGCTCGGCCCCACCCAACCCGGGACGCGCTAGCCAGCCGTGGACCGAGCCGCCGTTCTGCACAGGTGTCGCGCGCTGCCCGGTGCGTCCGAGGAGTACCCGTTCGGCGAGACCACGGCCGTCTTCAAGGTCGGCGGCAAGATGTTCGCGCTCGTCAGCCTGGCGGACGAGCCGGGTCGGCTGAGCGTGAAGTGCGACCCCGGCTACGCCCTGGCGCTCCGCGACGAGTACCCCGGTGTGGTGGCCGGGTACCACCTCGACAAGCGCCACTGGAACACGGTGCTGCTCGACGGGGCCATCCCTGCTGACATGATCGCGGAGTGGATCGAGGACTCGTACGGCCTGGTGCGGACCAGCCTGACGCGCCGCCAGCAAGACGCGCTAGTGGACGCGGCCGGCGCGTGAACGAGGCGGCGTCCCCTAGCCCCAGACGCGCACCAGAGCCAGCGTGAAACCCGGCAGCACAGGGTCGCCCGAGACCGTCGCCGGCTCGACGAGCGCCTCGGCAGGTCCCGCCGCGCGGAAGACGTGCACGCGCCGTTCGACCGGATCGACAAGCCAACCCAGCGAGCACCCGTTGGATCGGTACTCCTCCATCTTGGCCAACGGCGGCCCGAGAGCGTCGGACCGCGAGCGCAGCTCCAGCACGAAGTCGGGGCACAGCGCCGGGAAGCCCGACCCCGTGCTCGACGTCGTCAGCGCCACCCGCTCGGTGGGTACCCACGAGGCGTCTGGCGAAAAGGTTGACCCGGTTATGGGCATCTGAAAACCCGCTGACGAGTCGAACGCCCTGCCGTTACCGGTCCGAGCGACCCAGTTGCCCAGCTGCCGCCCGATCTCCAGGTTCTGCGCGCCTGTCTCTGGCAGGGTCGGAGGCATGATGATCAACGATCCTTCGCGGTCCAGCTCGAGCCGCAGATCCGGGTTGAGCCGGCAAACGGCGAGAAAGGCCGAGTCGTCCAGACGCGCCCCGCGGGGCAGACGTAGCAGGAGGGGCGACGCGAGAACCGCGGTTGCCATACCTTTCAGACGTGCCTCACGCTGATGGTACGCAGTGGCAGGGTCGGGATCACGTCGAGGAGGACTTTGGCGACGTCGACCTGACCGAGGCGGTGCTGCAGGCTTGCCGGTTCACGCGCTGCTCCTTCCGGGGGGCGCGCCTGATCGAGACCGCCACCCATCGCTGCGCCTTCGTCGAGTGCGACTTCCGCGGCGCCCGCCTGAGCAGCTCGCGCCACGACGGTTCGCAGTTTCTCACCTGCCAGTTCGGCATGACTGAGCTGTTCGACGCGCGCTTCGACGAGTGCAAGCTCACCGGCACCACCTTTGTCGAGGTCGACCTGTCGGTGGCCAGGGTGATCCGGGGCGACTGGTCGTACGTCAACCTGCGCCATGGCAGCCTGGCGGGCATGGCGCTGCGCGGCGTCCGCTTCAGCGACGCCGACTTCTACGGCAGCGACCTGCGCCGGGCCGATCTCCGCGACGCCGACCTGACCCGTGCCACCCTGGCGACCGCGCGGTTGGCGGGGGCAGACCTGCGCGGGGCGCGGCTCGAGGGAGTCGATTTTCGTGGTCTCGCGCTGAAGGGCGTCCGCCTCGACCTGCCACAGGCGATCCACGTCGCCCGCTGCTACGGAGCGCTGATCGAGGACATCGACGGATAGACGGCGCCGCCACTGGCGTCGACAGGAGGCGACTCGCTTTCGTAGAGCAGCCCAAAGCGCGTAGCGCGAACAAAGGAAGAGCCCAATACCGCAGCCTCACTTGACTGGAATGACGGGAGCCGGTGATCCTGCACGACCATGGAGTTAGCCGAGCAGCAGCCTGGCTGCCCCGACGCCGGGGACGAACTGTTCGCGGCGTTGCACGCGCGCTTCGCCCATTCTTGTAGCGGCGGGAGGTTCGGGAGCGGAGCGCCCGCTACCTGAGGGGCCTGCTCGGTCCAGTCGAGCGCAAGAACGGCCGGCGGGTGGCCGAGGCCGTCGGGGAGACCGACCACCACTGCCGTCTGGATCGAGCGCCCGCCCGCTCCGGCGACGAGCCGGGGGAGCGTGCGGGTGACCCGGACGTGGGCGGCGCACACGGCGGCGAGGGTGACGCGTTAGCCGACGACAGGCGGCCGGTCGGGGCCGCCTGGTGGCATGTCCATGAGCCCCCACTCCTGCACGACACCAACGGACGAGCCCTCGCAGAGCTCGTCATGGCGGTACCGGAACACGCCCGCGGGTGGGGCGTCGGCACAAGCCCGGTCAATGCGCTCGCGCAGAAAGCGGCCGGGCGCTACCGTGCGCTGATGCTCAACATGCATCATGTTTTCGAGCAGCGTCCTTAAGACTCAGTCGGCCAGCGGAGATGAGCAGGGCCATGGAGGGTGTCAGCAGCAGGCCGGTCGCGGCGATCGCGGCACGAAGCGTGAGCACCGTTCCGATCACACCGATGACGGGTCCACCGACGACCTGGCCCAGCGCATCGCCGGCGCCGATCACGGACACGACCGTCGCCCGCAACGATTCGGGGCTGGTGCGTGTCCGCCACGTCTCGTAGAAACGGATTACCGACGTAGCTGGCGACGCGCGCGACCCAGAACAGGACCAGCGCAAGAGCAAAGTTCGGTGCGAGTCCAAACCCAACGATGGCGACGATACGCAGGACCTGAAGGACACGCAGAAAACGAAGCTGGAGCGAGAGCGGTTCGGTATTCAGGTCGCGTACGAGACGGAGGGCGCCAAGACCCAGGAGCAACGCGCCGGCATCGATGATACCGAACCAGACGATCGGTTGCAGGTTGCCCAGCGGCGGTAAGGAGAAGGTCTCCAGGAAGTGTGCCTCGCGCAGCCGGTCGAGACCTTCGCTGGCTGCGCCGGCACACACGGCGAGTCCGAGCAGCAGCCGCAGCATCGAGTGGCTTGATACTGCGCGAGTGCCGTCGAGCGCGCTCGTCCGCAGCTGGCGCCATCGCCGCGGCACGTCGGCTTCGACGAGCGAGCGGGCGGTGGAACGGTGCTCGGGCATGACGGCGGCCAGAAACACGGCCAGCAGGATGGTCAGGCCGCCGCCGGCCAGGATGGGCGCGTTGAGCTGCCAGCTAGCGAGCGCGACGCTCACGACGACGCCGAGCAGGTACGCGACCGACCGGACCTGGGCGCCGCGGATGAACAGACTCCGGAGATGCTGCTCACCGACCTCGTCGGCGAGCCACGCCTGGGTGGCGCCGTTCAGACACGCTTCGCCCAAGGCCCGCTTCGCCTCAGCGAGCAGGACGATCGCAAGGCGATTGGTCAACCCCTGCAGCACAAACATCGCGCCGATGAGCAGTCGGCCGACGATGACCGAGCGCCGGCGACCGTACACGTCGGCCAGCACACCGGTGGGCAGCTCGAACAGGAGACCGGCCAGTTCGAGAACAGTTCCGACGAAGACAAGCTGGAACGGATTGAGACCGACGGCCGTGATGTAGTAGACGGCCAGGACGGTGTACACCAGGCCTCGGGCAAAGTTGCCAACCGCCTGCGAGACCAGGTAGACGACAGCAGCAGGAGGATGTGCCGTGAGCATGCGCACCTAGAGAACCTCTCGCGACGCGCGGAACGAGCCGCATAGCCGACGAAAGACGTCAGAGGATCTGGCGCGGTGTTTTGGCTATCGAACCTGCTTGAGCGGGCGGGTTAGCCGCTGTGCGCGGCTATTCCGTCACGGAGGATTCGTGAGCTACGTGGCTCCGCAGACGCACCGTTCGAGCCATTGCACGGTGCAGCATCCCACCACTCGCGCCAGTAGCTGCGTCTGGATAGAGCTGCGCATGCGGCACCTCCCGAGTTCTCTGCGCAGCGTAGCACCCCGCTCGCAATGTCTGCTACTCAGGATTTATCCTGCGTCCATGGTTGCACGAATGACGTTCGGGGTTCCGTTGGGCTCTGCTGACTTCGGCTATTCTGGCGCCTCACCATGCTGAGGAGGCGGGCATGCAATACGACCGGTGTGCGGGTGAGGCGTTCACGAAGGCCGGCCGCGATCGGTACGGCCGGCAGCGCCAGCGGTGCGGCCAGTGCCGGCGCCGGCTCACCGCGCGGTCGGCGTCGGCGTCGGCCTTCAGCGGCTACCGCTTTCCCGATGAGGTCATCGCTCTGAGTGTTCACTGGTATCTCCGCTTCCGACTCTCTTACGCCGACGTAGCGGAGTGGCTTGCTGAGCAGGGGATCACCGTCGACCCGAGCACCGTCTACGACTGGGTGCATGCCTTCACGCCGCGGTTCATTGAAGCGGCACGCCGCCACCGCCATCCGGTCGGGCGGAAGTGGCGGGTGGATGAGACGCGGGTGACCACTGACAAGGCGAAGTGTTATCCGCCAGCCCTGCGGGGACGACGTCCTTCTCCAGCCGAACTCAGCTGGCCCCAACGGAACCCAGCCCACCGTATCATGTCTCACAGAGGTGACGATCAAGTTCTCTGAGGAGTACGGCTTCGCGCATACGCACGGCACTGGTAACGATCAGATCCAGAACCGACGTAATCCTCCTGTAGTCGTAGCCTTCTAGCCGACTGCCCTGGTCGAGGAAGGCACGCATGTAAGTCCCCTTGCCTATGAGCTCACCCTGATAGGCGTCAATCTTGGCATTGTGGTTTGTTCCACCTAACACATGGCTCGCCGGTATGGATCATCGAGCCCATGTGCTACGCTTTCGGTCCTCAATCATATCGGGTCTTCTGCACGTGATCTCAGGCTAGTCCGACTTTGTAGACATCGACCAGCCGGGCCAGGGCAGCACGATCGGCAAGGAGTTCACGCCGGTCGCCCTCGGACACGCGATCTCGGCACCGATCGAACAGGGCGACGCAGAGTTCGTCATTGTCATGGTCCGAGCGATAGACGATGCCGTCCACCTGCATCGGGTGCGTGTAGACAGCCCGAGACCAGGGCTGCGACACGTCATAGGTCCCGCTGGTGACGGCTGCGGTCGCACCGAGACGCGCGAGCCCCCGCCCATACAGCTCCACGAGGCGTAGCTCGCCGGTCACATGAAGCTCGGTGGCCGACCGCGCGGCGAGGCGCGAAAGCGGAACGAAGCTCGCGCCCACATCTCTCAAGCAGGTCTCGGCGAAGGCGCCCCGCAGCGTGCGTGCCGCGTAGCAGACGCCGTAGCTCCCGTCCGGGTCGTCGAAGCGGTTGTCGCGCGACGTGCCGAAATAGAGCGCGTCGAGCGTCCTCCGGTGGATTCGGACGAAGGTGGTTCCGACAGGGAGTACCTCGATCGGCAGGTCGCGACGTGCGAAGTCGGCGGGAGGGAGCGGTCCGCGTTTAGGCGCCATGCTCGCCGTAGCCACGCGCCGCTCTCGTCACTGAGGCGATATCGCCCTCGCGGAGCACGTCGAGCGGTCGTCGGCCGCCCAGGCGGGCGTCACCGGTGAGCATGAAGTTAACGCGCGCCCAGGGGTCCTTCTCCTCGAAGGCATCGAGGATGTCGCGGATGCCGGGGAGAAGGCCGTTCGGGCCCACTTGGAACGTGGGGTAGACATAGCCGTCGCCAACCTCGAGCCAGAAGACCTGCCCCTTTTCGCGCTTCTTGCCGAGGCCCTGGGGTGTGATGCCGAGATGCTCCGCGAGCTGCGGCGCTGAGAGGACGCCTCCCTCCGTCATGAGAAGTGCGCGTTTCATCTTGGCCCCACGCAGGAACGCCGCGGTCAGCGGGTCCGGCTGGGCGGCCGCGATCTCGGACCCGATCGCCGCCACGTCCTGGAGCGAGCGGAACAGCACGTCGGTGTCGGTCTCGGCCCCAACCGCTTCGACCAGGCGATCGCGCGGCATACGTTCGGCGATCCGGGCCAGAGCTCGGCCGGTGCGTGCGACGAAGGCTTGAACGAGGTCCTCGCTCGGACCTGGCTCCGCGCGGCGGGCCCGGGCGGGACCTTCGACAGATGCGCCGAAACCGCTCGCGCGGGTCCGACGACGAGGCGCCTCTGCGGCGGTTCGAGCGGCTGCCATCTCATGTCTCCAGTTGGGCATGTTCGTCTTTCTTGTTATATATATCCATCGAACAAAGAAACAGCAAGACGCTGCTGCTGGCTGTCGCGCTGGCGCATGCCGCTAATACCACAGCCTCACCTGACTGGAATGACGGGAGCCGGTGATCCTGCACGACCATGGAGTTAGTCGAGCAGTCTTAGGACCACCTGCTTAGGCTCGTGCCGACGTCGCCTCCGCCCGAGCGGGTAGGTCGGCCCGGTCGGTTCCGTGGACGCCCGTCGGCCGGCTGGCCTCTGGTGGGCGGGCGCGTGCGCTCCACCGCCCTGGGGTGCAGGCCGAAGACCCAGCCCTCTTCGGCGATGCAGACACGGAGCTGGTCGTCGTCGAGCTCGCCCGGTCGGCCCAGGTACGTGGCCAACCCACCGGCCGCGTCCTGCTCGGCGGCCCACCGCGCCATCGCCCTGACCTGGTCGCGGTCGCGGATCCCGGTGGCCGCCGCCCGCACCGCCGCGTCCACGATTCCGGGCCAGATCTCGACGTGCAGCACGAACGCCCCGGCTGGCGCCGGGCAGGCGAAGCCGGTCTCGAACGGCCACACCCGACTCACCGCCGCGAGCTCAGGATGCCAGCGCAGCCGAGCCAGCCACGGCAGGCCCAGAAGAGCCTGGCTGCCCACGCTGCCGGCGCCGTACAGCTTCCAGGCCTCCTGGACGCGGAGTCGCCGCTCGCCCAGACGGAGCGCCGCGAGCTCCGTGCCGCTGCCCGTGGCGAACGGGAACGGCGGGCGGAATCGGGACAGGGAGCTGATCGCCGTCCCGACGGGCGCACCCCAGAAAGGCCCAGGCGCGTGGCGGCCGCGCACCCGCTCGTTCAGCGCCGCCGCCGCCTCGAAGCGATTGTTCTGGTTGTCCGGCGCGTCGCGGACCAGGCTGGCAATGGTCTGCCAGACGAATGGCCAGGCGGGCTCCCCCGGCCGCGCCCCGAGACAGGCGGCGAACCCGGCCGGATAGCCGTACGGGAGGTCGAACCCGATCAGGACGCGCCGCCCGAGGCGCACGTGCGCGACCAAGCGACCCTCGAGGTGGGCGCCGGCGGCGCAGCGCGTCGAGAAGTATTTTTCAGTGTCAGTGTCAGTCTCTGTCTGGGTGCCGGCAGCGAACGGGCCCCCGGGCCCGGCCCGAACGAGCTCGCCGACCCAGATCGCGTCAGCCGATTCCAGGCGCGGACTCGGCGCGGCCCGCCCACTCCAGTCGACGAAAACGTAGGCGTCGAACAGCCGGCCGGCGTGGGTCGCGGCGCTCGCCGGCGCCTCAGCCACGCGACCGTCGCCAACCTGGCAGGAGGTGTCCGGGTCGGGCAGCGCCGGGCAGCACTTGTCCTCCTGGTCTCAGCCTGGAAACATGCTCGCGACGGAGGGCCCGCTCGTGGCGCGTGTTGACACGACAAACCTGCTCCTTCAGCCCGCGGAGGCTCTGGCGGCGCTTGTGCGCCAGCGCCAGCTGTCGCCGGTCGAGCTCATGGAGGCGACATTGGCGCGCATTGCCGAGGTAAACCCGCGGGTGAACGCGTTTGTTCAGCTCGATGCCGAGCGGGGGCTCGCCGAGGCGCGGCAGCAGGAGGCTCGGCTGGCCCGCGGTGAGGACCTCGGCCCGCTTGGTGGGCTGCCGTTCGGCGTGAAGGAGCTGGAGAACGCCGAGGGCTTCCGCACCACAGCGGGGTCGCGCGCCTACGCCGACCGCTGGGCGGACGGGGACGACGTCCACGTGGCCCGGCTGCGCGCGGCCGGGGCCATCTGCATCGGCAAGACGAACTCGCCCGAGTTTGGCTACACCGCCTTCACCAGCAACGACGTGTTCGGCACGACCCGCAACCCGTGGAGCCTCGGGCGCACGCCCGGCGGGTCGAGCGGCGGCGCCGCCGCGGCCATCGTCAGCGGCATGGTGCCGCTCGCCACGGCGTCCGACGGCGGCGGCTCGATCCGCATCCCGGCCTGCTTCACCGGCGCCTTCGGCCACAAGCCGACGTTCGGGCTGGTGCCCATCGGCCCGCGCGACATGCTGCCCTGGATCGACCTGAGCGTGTACGGCCCGCTCACCAGGACTGTGCGCGACGCCGCCCTGTACCTGGACCAGGTGGCCGGCTACCACCCCGCCGACCCCACCTCGTACCCGCGGCCGGTCGCCTCGTACCTGGCGGCGCTGGACGAGCCGCTGCCACCGCTGCGCATCGGGCTCAACCGGCGCATGGCGTGTCCCAGGGTGCAGTCGGACATCCTCCGCGAGGTGGACCGGGCGGCGGCCGTCTTCCACGAGCTCGGGCACCAGGTCCTCGAGGCCGACGAGGCCGTCGAGAGCGTCGCCGAGCACTGGCTCACTCTGAGCCGCTTCCAGGGCGCCGCCGCCATGGAGGATTTGGTCCTGCACCACCGCGAGCTGTTCAGCCAGGGGTACGCGGCCGGGCTGGCCGGCGTGGAGAAAATCGGCGCGCACGAGTTCGGTGAAGCGTACCGGGCGCGGGCGCGGCTGAACGCATGGGTGACGGGGACGTTCGCACGCTATGACCTGCTGCTGACGCCGACGATGCCCCTGGAGGCGTTCGCCGCCGAGGGCCCCATACCCGAGGACGTCGAGGGTGTGCCGCTTGGGGGCGGCGTCATCGCTTTCACCGCGCCGTTCAACCTCTCGGGCAACCCCGCCGCGACGGTCCGCGCCGGCTTCACCGATGCTGGTTTACCGGCTGGACTCCAGATCGTCGGGCCCCGCCATGGCGACGCGCTGGTGCTCCGAGCGGCACAGGCATACGAGCGGGCCCGCCCCTGGCACGACCGCTGGCCGTCCCTCTAAGCACCATGAGCACCGCCCTGTCCTGACTCTTGCTCATGCCCTGCATCCGCGGTGCGCGAGCGCCCCAGCCCGGGGGCCGAAGTCCGCGCTCCGTCGGACACCCGCGCCTGGGCGGCCAGGCCGGGGAGGGGTATCGGATTCCACTCTGCATCCTGGTGGGTACAGTGGGTAGGTGCCCGTCCCAGCGATCAGATCGCCGCGCCTGGACCTTGTGTCGCTGTCGCCAGGGTTCATGCTGGACTCCCTCGAAGGGCGGCGCGCCGAGGCGGCCGACGCCCTTGGAGCGGCGCTGCCCGACGATTGGCCAGGCGACCTCGAGCGGCTGCTCCAGCTGCGCCTGCGACAGGTTCGGGCGGATCCCGCGGTGCAGCCGTGGCTGCTGCGCGCCATGGTGCGGCGGACCCCGAGCCGGTTGATGGTCGGCTACATCGGCTTCCACGGCGCGCCGAGCCCGCGCGGGTCGGTCGAGGTGGGCTACACCGTCCTGGCCGAGCACCGACGCCAGGGGTACGCGTTCGAAGCGGCGGTGGCGCTGCTCGGCTGGGCCGGTGACGCCCACGGCATTCGCCACGTTGTCGCCAGCGTCAGTCCGAAAAACGGGCCGTCGCTGGCCCTGGTGCGCAAGCTGGGGTTCACCCAGACAGGGACGCAGTGGGACGATGTGGACGGGGAGGAGCTTGTCTTCGAGCGTCTGCCAGACGGCCGGCTGGCGGATCCGCCCGCGGGCGGGGCCACTCCACCGTAGGAGACGACCGCGGCCGCCTCGCTGGCCGCCGTTGGCGATGGCGCGGCCGCAGCCGCCCTGGTGAACCGGCCCTGGAGCCGCCGCCTCGAGAGCAAAATCGGGTGGACCTGAGCGGACTCGAACCGCTGACCCCCTGCATGCCATGCAGGTGCTCTCCCAGCTGAGCTACAGGCCCTGATGTGCTGTCGGCGCGGCTGGCGGACACGCCAGCGGCTGCCAGGCGTGGGGCCCGAAGCTGGGCTGGCGCGCCCACGGCCCGAAGACTCTGGTAGTGTAGCGGAAGGACGGGCGCTCGACCCAGGATACCCGCAGCCAACCCGCCTCGAGAGGCCCGAGCGTCCCAGGTGCACCGTGCGTGTGACGGTCGTGTGACGCTGGTGTGACGGTCAGTGAGGATACTGGAGCTGTGAGGCAGGCGCTACCGAGGCAGGAGACGGGCGCGGCCCGCCGGCGCGATGCCGGACAGCGGCTGGCGGTGGCGCGGGCGGTGGCGTGAGCAGCGGCGAGCCAGACGCGGACGACCAGGAGTCCGGAGCATCCGGGCCCGAGCAGGGCGTGCCCGAGCCGCCGCGCCACGGCCGCGGCCGGAGTGCGCCCGTGGCCGTGGCCGAGACCGAGCTGGCCGGCGGCGCGGTCGAGCCGGCGCGGGGGCTGCTGCCCTGGCCGGTGGCGGCCGCGGCGGTGCTCGGCGTGCTGGCGCTGATGCTGGGCCTGGGGCTGTGGGCCAACCAGTCGCTTCGGCCGTCGGTTGGCGTGACCCCGGCCGCCCAGCTGCTGCGGACGGCGACCACGGGCCCGGCGACTGGCGGAGCGCCCGTGGCCTCAACGGCCGCGCCGGCGCCGACGCTGGCTGCCGCTGCCGCGAGCTCGGCGACCCTCTTGCCGACGACTGGTCCGCCTGTTGCGGCGGCCAGCCCGGTGGCCATGGCTACTCAGGTCTCGGCGCCGGCGCCCCCGGCCGCGGTGCCGCCAGCGCCATCACCAGCGGCCCCGCCCCCGGCCCCGGCGGTGGCGGCATCCCCGGCGACGACCGCGCCGTCGCCGCGGCCAACAGTCGACCCCGTCCTCGTCGCCGAGGTGGGCAAAGCGTACGAGCGGTACTGGGACGTCCGAGCCGAGGCCCTCTACAACCTCGACACCTCCCATTTGGGCGAGGTGAGCGATGGAGACGGTCGGCAGGTCATCGAGCAAGCGATTGAGAAGCTACGAGCAGACGGACACGCCGTCGACACCCGTGTCGAGCACCGCTACAGGGTCATCTCCGTCTCTCCTGATCATGCCGAAGTCGCCGATCAATATGCTGATAAGAGCATCTACGTTGACCCGATATCTCACGAGCCACTCGATTCTGACACCAGTCAGAACATCGAAACGGCGGCTAATTCGAGAGCTAAAGAGTTATATGAAATGCAAAAAATTGAAGACACTTGGAAAGTAGTAAAGGGATTCGCGAGTGACTAGATCCACTGCTCTTCTGCTTGCTGCCTTGTTCTTCACAATAGCCATTGCCTCACTGTACGTTGATTCGGTATCAGCTGACGGCTCTTGTTCTTCCGCTAGCGTCGCAAGTGCCCAATGTTTGATCCAACAACGGGCAGTTGCCCTGCCATCTCTTGACAGTAGCAAGAGCGCGGCATTCACGGATGACGGGCAGGGAGGGATCGCCACGGTGACGCAGGTCAGTGGCTCGAACCAGGATGGCGTCAACCGGTTCTGGCGGGGGGCGCCGGTGCCGCGGGGTCCGGTGCTGGCGGACGGAGCGGCCGCCGAGCTGCCCGGCTACTGCCGGCACGACGACTACATGTACCTGCCGGCCAACGCCACCAGCGGGCTGCCCTGTGGCGGGGCCCCCGTCGTCGTCGCCGGCGACAGTATCGACCCGCACGCCTGGGCGGTGGTCATGGAGGGGCAACTGCCGCTGCCTGACCTGACCATCAAGATGAACCCGCGCCTCGGCCTGGTGCGGCTGCCCACCTGGTTCTGGGTCGACGGCTACCAAGGCGGCGTGCTGTCCCAGGGGCAGACCATCACCGTCCACCACCAGGAGTGCCACAGCGAGGCCGTCCGCGACGGGGGCGGCGATGCTGTCCTCGATGGCGGTGGCGCGCCTCAGACGACCAACGTCTGCGCGACCAAGACGGACGCGCTGGCGGTGGAGGTGCGGCTGTTCCCCACCCACTACCTGTGGGACTTCGGCGATGGCGCCACCCAGGCCGTGCGCTGCGCGGGCGACCCCGGCTCGTGCCGCGGCGGGCTGGGCGACCCGTACCAGGACGCGACCCACCCGTCGTCGATCGCCCACCCGTACACCCGCAGCTCGCTGCACGTCGGCGGGGCGTACACGGTGACGCTCGCCATCGCCTTCGCCGCCGAGTATCGGTTTCGGCTGGACGACGCGCCGCTGAGCGGCTGGGCCGCCCTGGACACGCGCCATCCTGTCTGGTCCGCCAGCCACCCCGTCCAGGAGGCCCAGGCCGTCCTCACCCGCCAGTAGCGGGCGACAATCGCGGCCCATGGCGCTCGATCTGGCCCTCGTCGGCACCAGCGGGACCATGCCGCTGCCGGGCCGCTGGCTGGCCAGCGCCCTCATCCGCTGGGACGGCCATCTCATCCTCTTCGACTGCGGCGAGGGCACCCAGATCAGCCTGCGGGCGCTCGGCTGGGGTATCGTCGCCATCGACCTCATTCTCATCAGCCACCTGCACGGCGACCACGTTGGCGGGCTCGCGGGGCTGCTCCAGTCGCTCGGGCATAGCGGCCGCGCCACCCCGGTCGACGTCGTTGGGCCACCCGGCCTGGCCGAGACCGTCAGGCAGCTGTGCGTCGTCGCACAGTACCTGCCATTCAACGTCCGCTGCCACGAGCTGCCGGGCTCGGCCTCGTTCGCATTCGGGCAGCTGCGCTGCTCGGCCCAGCCCGCCCAGCACTCGGTCCCTTGCCTCGCCTACCGAGTCGATCTGCCACGACAGCCCCGCTTCCAACCGGAGCGGGCTCGCGGGCTGAACGTCCCCGTCCAGCAGTGGAGCGCCCTGCAACGCGGCGAGACAGTCACCGTGGCCGGGCGAACCGTGACGCCCCAGCAAGTGCTCGGCCCGTCGCGACCTGGGCTGGCCGTCGGCCTGGTCACCGATACCCGGCCAACGCCGGCGCTGGCGGCGTTCCTCCGAGGGGTCGACCTGCTCCTGTGCGAGGGCATGTACGGAGACTCCGCCCAGCAGCCGCGCGCCGAGCAGCGCGGACACATGACCTTTGCCGAGGCAGCCGGTCTGGCCCGCGACGCCGGCGCCCGGCAGCTCTTGTTGAGCCACTTCAGCCCCAGCCTGGCCGACCCGGACGCCTACCTGGCGCAGGCAACCGCCGACTTTTTGGCCACGGTCGTTGGCCACGATCACCTACAGATCAGCTTGACGTTCCCGCCGGACCCACCGGACGTTGCCGCTCCCTGAGCTCGGGCAGCGCGTCACTCTCCGAGGACCGCCCGCTCGGCTAGCGCCAGGGGCAGACCGCCGCTGCGGGCGATCGTGTCGTGGAAGGTGCGCAGGTCGCGGCCCGTTGCCAGGTAGCGGCCACGAATGCGCAGGATCTCCAGCAGGCCTGTCAGGTACGACGACGCTTGCGTTGGCCAGCTGCAGTAGCGCCCGACCTCCGCCCGCGCCGTCGGCGGCGGCAGGTTGGCTCGCTCGACCATGAAGCGCACCGCCTCGTCGACGCTCATCTCGCCCATGTGCAGGCTGGTGTCGACCACCACGCGGGCGGCCCGGAACAGGGTCGCCTCGTACTGGGACATCTCCTGACGCGGGTCGGTGAAGAACCCCTGCTCGCGCATGACCTGCTCGGCGTAGAGTGCCCAGCCCTCCGAGAAGAAAGGCGTGCGGAACGTTCGCCGTACCGCGCTGGGCTGGGACTGCGTGGTGACGAGGTGCCAGTGGTGGCCGGGGTAAGTCTCGTGGACGGCCGTAGTCGGGATGCTCGCGTAGCTGTTGTTCTCCAGCCGCTGCTGCACCTCGGCTTCGGGTGCGCCGTCCGGCGGGAACGGCACGAAGAAGTGGCCGGTCAGCGAGTGCGAGAACGGCGGCGGGCTCTGGTACGACGCCACCGCCAGGACGGGCCGCTGGTACGGCGGCGACGCCTCGACAAGACACTCCTCGCCCGCGGGGAACGAGACCAGGCCGTGGTCCTTCAGGAACTGCCGGGCTCGCTCGGTCCACGCCGCGTAGGCTTGCCGCATGGCTTCGGGCGTCCGCGGGTGGTCCCCGTTGAAGCCCGCCAGGACGCCGGGCCAGTCGTCAGTGCCCGCGATCGCTTGCGCGCCGCGGCGCAGCTCTTCCCCCAGACGGTCGTACTCCTGCCGCCCCCGTTCGCGCAGCGACCGCGCGTCGTAGGCCAGAAGCTCCCTCTCCTGGAGCAGGCGGCTGTAGCGCTCCTCGCCGATGGCCCACGCGCCGTGCGCGCTGTCCAGCAGCCGCTCGAGGAAGCCCGCGTAGTCGTCGAATGCCGCGCCAGCCACCGCCCCGGCCGCGGCCAGCTGTGACCGCAGCCCCGGATCCGCGACCTCCTCCGGAACCAGGTCCCGCAGGTAGCGGGCGCCGGCCCGCGCCTGGCCGAGGGCGCGCTCGACGTAGACCTTCGGGGCCATGTCGGGCGCCAGGTTGCGCTGGCCATCGGCGATCAGCCGAGGCACTGCCCGCAGCCGGGCCACCGCGCAGCGGACCAGCTCTGGCTCTGGCTTGAGCCGGTGCAGGAAGAGCGCGAAGATGCCGTCCAGCCCGGGCTCCATGTACGTGTCCGGCTGGCGGCGCCACATGGCCCAGTCGTCCATGATCCCCCGCCCGCGCAGCACCGACAGGATCAGATCCCTGTCGGTGCGCTCCTCGGGGGCGAGCTCGGCAGCGCGCAGCGCGGCGAAGGTCTCGAGCCAGCTGGCGCTCCGCTGCTGCCGCCGCGCGAAGGCTGCCTCGGACAGATCGTCCAGCTGGTCGTCGAACCCGTCTACGCCGAGGTCGGTTGCCATGGCGGGCGACTCGGCGTACACCTCCGCCAGGAATGCGCTGCTGAGCTCCGCGAACGTCGCCATGTTACTTTTCTCCCGCTCTCCTGCTCTCTGCTCTCGTGCTCGTCGCACCAGCCTAAGCAGGTGGTCTTAAGACTTGCGTGTTTCTCGTCATCTGAGCTCCACCTGCTTAGGCTCTTCCTTTTGTTCGCGCGACGCGCTCAGACCAGAGCAGGGATACCATGCCGGCTACGTCCCCATGCCCAGCCGGCTCGTCTGGTACGCAGAACACCCGGTATGATGAGCCACCGGCCGCTGCTGGAGCGGACCGCCGTGCGCGACTGGCGGGCGGTCACCGCGCTGTTTGGAACGACAACGCTGCTCGAATCGCTGGCCATCGGCCACCTGACGGCGTTCACGCCACTCTTTCTCCGCCAGGAGCTGCGCATGAGTCCGGAGGAGGTGGCCACCAGGACCGGCCTGCTGACCGCGGCGACGTTCGCGGTCGCCTTCCCCCTCGCGCCGCTGTGGGGGTCGCTCGCCGAGCGCTACTCGCGCAAGCTGATCATCGTCAGGAGCCAGTACATCGAGGCCGTCGCCTACGTGCTGTGCGCGCTAGCGCCCGACCTGTCGTGGTTCCTGGCCGCGCGCCTGCTGCTGGGATTGACGTTCGGCAACATCGCCATCGTCGTCGCCACGCAGACGCTGCTGACCCCGGATCGACGGATGGCGAGCGCCATCTCGGTGGTGCAGGCGGCCAACCCGATCGCGATGAGCATCGGGCCGCCGCTCGGGGCGCTGCTCCTGCCATGGATCGGCCTGCGCCAGCTGTTCATGGTCGACGGCCTGGCGTGTCTCGTCGCCGCCCTGCTCGTGACGCTTCTCATGCCCGAACCTGAGGGGCGCAATGCCGCGGCGCCCATCCTGGCCAACATGCGCGCCACTGTCGCGATGGTGTGGCGGCGGCCCGTGATTCGGCTGAACTTTCTGGCGTGGTACCTCACCCGGGGCGCTATGGGCGTCGTCGACACGTACCTGCCGGTGCGCATCGGCGAGCTTGTTCCCGTGGATCCGGCGCCAGCCATCGGCGTGGTGCTCGGCGTCTTCGGTGCACTGACCACCGCGGCGACGTGGGCAACCGGTCGGGTTGTCGACCGTCTTGGGGCAGCCCGCCTGTTCTGGCCGGCGATGCTGGTGGCGGCGCTGTCGGTGGTCGGGACGGCGCTGTCGCCGTGGTTGTGGCTGCTCGCGGTCGCCACCTGGGTGCGGTCGGTGCCGGTGGCGCTCACCAACACGGTGCTGTACGCGCATCTAGCGCAGGTGCTGCGCCGGAACGAGCGGGCGCCCGTCATGAGCTTGACGCCCTTCCCGAGAAACCTGTCCCAGTTCAGCCTGCCGCTCCTGGCGTCGGCGGCGGCCAGCCTGGGACCCGGGGCGGCGCTGCTGGTTGGAGCGGCGGTGTACCTGGGGGCGGCGGTGGCGGGACACCGCATGTTGGCCGAGACGGAGTCGGCCGATCGGGACACAGAACGGGGGGTGTCTCTGGTGGAGACACCCCCCTGATCTCTACAGCACAAACACTCAGCGGGTGTACGATACGACGCTGGTTCGCGGCGCCCCTGATCGTTTTCAGCCTTCCCGGCTGATGGGATCGGCTCGCACCAGAGAGGTGCGTGGGCCCGTCGAGAACGGGGGAGCGCCGCTACGAGGCCCCTGTTCGGCGGCGTTCGCCGACGGGGCCGCTAGCAGTCAACCTGCCAGCGACAAAAGGTGGAGTGGGGCTTGCGAAGAACCATGGGCACCTCCCTCACCGTTGATACCCTAACGCTACCACTCGGGCGCCCGCCTGGCAAGTACGTCGGACCAGAAACGTCGTGCCTTGGCCGGCGCCGAAACCGTCGTTGGGGGCGCTGAGCCGGATGTACACTCAGCGCGGAGCGCGAACAGAGCCAAGAGTTTAGCCAGGTGGAGTTCAGATGATCAGAATGGAGCAGGACTTCAGACTACCTGCTTAGGCACGGTCGTCCCTTCCCCATGCCCATCTACGAGTACCGCTGCGGTGGCTGTCGGCGCCGCGTCAGCCTCTTCTACCAGACGTTTTCGGCGGCGGCGAACGCGGCGCCGACGTGCCCGACCTGCGGCTCGGCCAACCTGTCGCGGCTCGTCTCGCGCGTGTTCCAGCTGAAGAGCGAGGACGCGCAGCTGGACGACCTGTCAGATCCGTCGACCTTCGGCGACGTCGACGAGAACGACCCCAAGAGCGTCGCCCGGTGGGCGCGCAAGCTCGGCCAGCAGATGGGCGAGGATCTTGGCGACGACTGGCAGGAGATGGTGGACCGGATCGAGGCAGGCGACGACATGGGCGAGGGACCCGGCGCGGCGCCTGACGGGGGCGAGGATGGCGAGGGGGTGGGCGCCGCCCCCATGAGCGACGATCTCTGACCGACCCCGCCATCCTGCCAAGCGGCCTGCCGTGCGCCAGCCTGGGCCTGCTGCGGCGAGGCACAGCTGTGCGCCTGCCCGCTGGCCTGGTGGTGCCGGAACAGGTCGATGGTGCGCGACTGCTGAGCTCCCTGCCCGGGCGCCCGCGTGCGCCGGGCTGGTGGGGCGGCCGTGCGGCCCGCCGGAGCGCCAGCCTGGCGGTCTCCCCGGGCGCGGTCGGGCTGAACACGCAGGCCCTGGCGCTGCTGCGCGCCGCCGAGGCGAGCCGCGCCCGCTGTCTCGTGGTCGTCGCCCCCCACGTCTCCGACGAGGCCCTGGCCACCCTGCTGGTCAACGACCTGGCTCGGGTCCTGCCTGACGGTATTCTGCCGCTCCAGGTGCAGGCGCCCGAGTTCCACGTCGCCGAGCTGATCGAGCGCTTGGCCGAGTACCTGGGGGTGCCGCTCTGGGATGGCCGGCCCGCTCAGGTGCCGCTGCTCCGCGTCCAGCGCGTGCGCGCCACGACCGAGGCGATGGAGGTGGAGCTGGCCGGGCCAGCCCGGGGTGTGGGCCGTCGGCGCTGGCCGCCGTGGACCTGACCTACTCTATCTCTATCAGGGGACGGCTACCCACACCCGGCAGGCTAAAGCGGATACCGTAGAGAGCGGCCCGAGTTCCGCGGCTCGGAAGGGCGCCTACCAGGTGCCCGCGTTACTGCGCGGAGAAGGAGAGTCCGACACCATGCGCAAGAACCATTTGCGAGAACTGCTGAACGAAGGCAAGCCCAGCGTCGGCACCCACGTGCTCAGCTCGTGGCCGACGATCACCGAGATCGTTGGCCAGACTGGCTACTTCGACTACGTCGAGTTCGTGGCCGAGTACGCCCCGTGGAACCTCTACGACCTGGACAACCTGGCCCGCGCCATCGAGCTGTTCCCGGATTTCACCGGCATGATCAAGATCGAGCAGGACACCCGCGGCCACCTGGCGATGCGCTCGGTCGGGTCGGGGATCCAGAACCTCCTGTTCGCCGACGTGCGGACGCCGGCGGAGGCTCTCCAGTGCGTGCGGTCCGTGCGCGCCGAGCACCCCGACCATGGCGGGCTCCACGGGGTGGGCATGCGCCGCGACGTTGGCACGATCCTCTACGGTGGATCGCCCGAGTTCGTCGACGCCCTCGCCGAGTGCGTGGTCGTGCTGATGATCGAGAAGAAGGAGGCGATCGAGAACCTCGAGGGCATCCTGTCCGTGAAGGGCGTGGACATGGTCCAGTTCGGTCCGTCCGACTACGCCATGAGCCTCGGGATACCGCGGCAGACGTCGCACGAGAAGGTGCGCGACGCCGAGAAGTACACCATCGAGACGGCGCACAAGATGGGCATACCCGCGCGCGTCGAGCTGCGCGACGCCGCCGGCGCCAAGCGCTACCTGGACATGGGCGTGCAGCACTTCTGCATCGGCTGGGACGTCCGCGTTCTGCACGACTGGTGCACCGAGAACGGCAAGGCGATGCGGGAGCTGCTGTCCGGTGTGGGAGCAGCCGAGCCGGCGCTGGCGGGAGGGCGCGCCCAGAGCGGCTACTGACCATTAACTAGTTGAGGCCCGGTCATACATCGACGCGGGCTGTGGGGGACAGGAGCGAGTAGCGGAAGAGAGAAATGGGCGGCCCTGTCGGCCGCCCATTTCGGGGCAGTGAGCGCCGCGTCCGGGTGAGCCCGAGCGCGGCCGCCTCCGTACGCTGGGGTTACCACACCAACCACCGCGGAGGCGTCCGGATGATACCCCTCGGTTCGCGCCTGGTCTTGCTGCTCCGGCTTGTCGACCGTCTCCCGCTGCCGGCGCCTCAGCGCCGCCACCGGGGGCGCCCGCGGCGGTAGGCGGACCGGCTATTCCTGAAGGCGTTGGTGGTCATGATCGTCCGGCATCTGCACCGGCCGGGTGAGTTGCTGGCCGTCCTGGACGAACCCACCGCAGAAATGCTCCACGTGCGCGCGCTGTTGAGCCATGCCAAGAACCGCGCGGCGGGCATCGTGCCGCACACTAGCAGCGACACCGACGCCCACTGGACCAAGAGCGGCTGGCATGGCTGGGTCTACGGCTGGAAGCTGCACCTGGTCAGCACCGTGGCCAGCGTCTGGATCCCGCTGGCCGCCGAGCTGACCCCGGCCAACGCCGCCGACAATGAGGTGGCTGCTCCTCTGCTGACGGGGCTGCCGACCGAGGTGCGGTTCGTGCTCGGCGATCGGCACTACAACGCCCCGAATGTGCGGGCGGTCTGCGAGAGCCAGCAGCAGGTCCTGGTCACTTCGCCGTACGGCTCGTACCCGCACACCGATGAGGGCGTGGAGGTCCGGCGGGTATTCCACAAGCTGCGGTCGGCCAACCTGGAGACCTTCAACGAGCTGTTCAAGGGCACCTTCGACGGGCACGGCTCGGTGCCCACCAAGGGCCTGCGCGCCACGCGGCGCTTTGCCTTGGGTGCCGTGTTCGTCTATCAACTCATGCTGCTGGCCCGCTTCGAGGCCGGCCAGCCCCTGCGCCTCGGCCTGAAAGCCTTCCTCAAAGCGGCCTGATAATTATGACCAGTCCTCGGCCTAAATAATCTGGACATTGTTCCCTCAGACGACGTGGTATCGGCTGACCGTCCGGCATCGCGGCGGCGGTGGCGGCGGCGATGTCCTCCAGCTCCAGTTCGATAGACGCCAAGCGAGCTCCTCTCTGTTCATCGTTCGTTCGCTCCGTCGCGGCGACCCCCGCCGCTCCCGGCTGCACGGTCGGTCAGGCGCTCGCCCTGTCGCCTAAGCAGGTGGTCTGAAGTCTTGCTTGTTTCTGATCATCTGAGCTTGGCATCGTGCACGCTCACGTTCTCAGCTGGACGCGCCACATGGGTCTGGCAGATCTGGCAGCCCGTGGGAAACTACTGCGCTCCCAACGTCTCCACACCAGAACGCAACCCCAGCGGCAGATAACCATTTCTATGTGCAAGTGTGGGTACCGCGCCGAGCTGAGCGTCCTGGTCCTGGCCAAGGACACCTACGTCCACGTCTGTCAGGCGTGCGCCAAGAGCGCCAAGCAGGAGCTGTCCCAGCTGCATGGGCCGTGCGAGTACCGCGGGACCGCCTACCTCGGCAGCGCCTTCCAGGGCTAGCCCACTACTGCACCAGCGGGTCGCCCGCTACCCACAGGTTGTGGTGGCCCAGGAAAAACACTAGGCTGCGCCAGCAGCGGCAGTGCGGGCTGCCGGGCCGGCCCTCGGGACCGTACGCCCAGTGGGAGGCGGCGCCCATGCCGTTGACCCAGGTTCCCGCTTTACGCTACTGGCGGGCCCGGCGCCGCCTCTCTCAGGGCGCGCTCGCCGAGCAGGCCAACATCTCGGCCGACACCGTCATTCGCCTGGAGCGCGGTCGGCCAACCAGGCTGGCGACCGTGCGTTGCCTCGCCGCGGCGCTCAACGTCGTGCCTGGTGCTCTCATGCGCCCGCCACCAGGACCCGTTGCGGACGGGCTACGGCCGCACCTGGCGACTATCCCCGCTCTGCGCTACTGGCGCTCGCACCGTCTGCTGACACAGGAAGTCCTGGCGGACCGCGTCGGACTCAGCTGCCAAACTCTGCATGCCCTGGAGCACGGGGGGCGCGCCCGTGTGGACACGGTGCATCGCCTCGCCAAGGCCCTCGACGTGGCCCCCGCCACGCTTCTACGCCAGCCGCCCGGATTCGACCGCAGGATCGTCACGCCACCCGCGTGTTAGCGCGCGCCTGGCCATCGCGGGCCAAAGCGGGTCGCCTGCGGGGAACGGACGCTGACGGATTGGAGCTCGCCGTCATAGGAGCGGCTGCTGGCCGGCCTCCTTCCTTGACAACTATCTCGGTATACCGAAATAGTGGGGGCACCGAAGAAACGGAGGGCAGCCATGGGCGATGGGGTTTGGGATGGGCGCTACTTGAGCGTGGCCACGGTGAAACGGGACGGCACCAGCACGGCCTGCCCGGTCTGGTGCGCTCAGGTCAGCGGCCAGTTGGTCTTTCGCACCTTCGCCAAGACCGCCAAGGTGCGCCGATTGAACCGAAACGCGCGCGTGGCGGTCGCGCCGTGCGATCAGGCGGGCCGCCTATTGGGGCCCTGCCGGGACGGCAGCGCGGTGCTGTTGTCGGGTGGGCAGGCTCGGCGAGCGAACTACCAGTTGACGCGCCGGCAGGGCTGGCGGAAGCCGCTGGCCGATCTGCTCTACCGGTGCCGCCTCGGCCAGCTGGTAGTGTACGCGATCGCACTGGATGATCCACTGGCGCCACCGGCGTGCGCGTCGGTGCTGGTGAGCTGATGGGTCAGGTTGCTGAGGTGCTGGCGGTGCTCTGCGGGGTGCTCGGAAGGCGGTGGCGTGCCCGCGCAGCCCTCGCCTGACGAGGCAGCGCCAGACTCATCGGCCGTGCAAGCGGAGTTGGAGGGGATGACGCGCGCGCTGTTCCGGGCTGCCGCCACGGTGGGGCAGCAGGCCCACCGCGCGCTAGGTCTGGGGGCCAGCGACGTCGCCGCCTTACGGGCGTTGGACCACGTGGCGGGCGAGCCCGTCCGGGTGGGCCGGCTGTCGGTCGTGCTGGGGTTGTCTTCCGCGGCCACCACCGAGCTCGTCGACCGGCTCGAGCGGGTCGGACTGGTGCGGCGCGAACGCGACCCACATGATCGACGTCAGGTCTTGTTGGTACTGGAACCCGCCGCGCGCAAAGTTGGTGAGCAGGTGCTCGCGCCCTGGGGCAGCCGCATCCACGCGGCTGCCGCGGCCCTCGACGAGCAGGGCCAGCGAGCCGTGACCCGATACCTCTCTCAGCTCCTGGACGACCCCAAGAGTGCGCCGCCCCCGCCGTAGCCGGCGTAGTGCCGCGGCACGGTCGGCCTACGGAATACCGCGGGCCGGGGGCATCCGAGGACGGGCCTTTTGCAGTGGAAACCCAATCAAGTTGGTCGACGTCCAGCACGCGAGCAGCAGAAAGAGGAGCGCCGTGCCGCAAACGGTGAACGGCGGCTTTTATGCCTGAACCGCCGCTGCGCTGGCCTGCTCCTTCCATCGCGGAACGTTCACGCCCACCACGGCGAGCCACAGAGCCAGCAACAGTTCCGCCACGCCGGGTAGCAGAATGTAGGGCGACAGATGAGCCGCGAATGCTGGTGAGAGGAAGCTTGCGAAATTGTCGATTTGGTAGCACAAGCCCGAGATAGCCAGCAACACACCCAGAATTCGAGGCAGGAACGTCGACCTGAAAATGAGATAGCCGATCAGGAGGTTATAGGATCCGAAAAGTACCATGGCGATAGTGTATCCTTGCGCATGTAATTTGAGAAACACAAGTGCCAGAGCCTGCAACTGCTCGGTGCTAAATGCGCTCAAAGACTGAGCGTCTCCCAGGACGACCACGGGGGCGAGCTGAAACAGCGAGTTGAGAGCCTCAACAGCGCTTCCCACGAGGCTGGAGAATGCAGCAAGAAAGGAGAGACTTCTGTTCACCGGCCTGAACAGATTGTATAGAAGAAGCGTATAGGCAATATAAAGGATCGATAGAACTTCGCCTACTAAAGCCAACCGAAATAGCAGCTCGTTCGCCAGAATGTTGTGTGCTGAAGCTGCGGCATCATCGTATACAACAAGCCCGCTGCGAACGATCGCGGCGAGTCCTGACGTTGTGGTAATCAAAGCAATCACACCAGCCATCCTAGCCTGGAAACGCGGCGACGTTTCTGCAATCCGTTCCATCATTGACCTCTCTCACTAGTTGTCCTTGGTGCCGTCTCCGCCACGCTCTTCCGCTCACCATGCTGCCAATCAGGCGAGTGGGTCGACGTTGACGTGAGGCTGATGACCTCGTAGCCGCGCAACGCATCGAGAAAGGGCTGAAAGCTGCCGCAGACCAAGCAGCGCAGGATTGGACCGTCAAGTTCCACCTCGCTCACTCCCGACGCCCGCTCTATCTGTTGGGCGGGAGGGGCGCCGACGAAACGGACCTCCACTCGCTGGATCGGTAGCTCCTGAGTCATGCCGTCAGCCTAGGGAGCACGCCCGCGCGCCGACATCCGTGGAATCCCTGATTGCGTACTGAGTCGACCCGAGTCGCTCGCCTGCGGCCGTAGTACAGTCCTGTTCACCGTGGCCAGGCCCACCCGCCGCTTGGGCAAGCTGCCGGCTGAAGCGACCAGCTTCATCGGCCGCCGCCGCGAGCTGGCGGAACTGAAAAAGAAGCTCACCGCCGCCCGCCTGGTCAGTCTCGTCGGGCCGGGCGGGGTCGGCAAGACCCGCCTGGCGATCCGCATGGCGACCGACCTCGGACGTGGCTTCTCGGACGGTGCCTGGTTGGTCGAGCTCGCTGAGGTTCAGGATGCCGCACTGGTGAGCAACGCCGTTCTGGCGGCCCTGGACCTGCGGGACCAGACCGCGACCGAGCCGCTGGCCCTGCTGCTGTCGTACTTGCAGGACAAGCAGCTCTTGCTGGCAGATTCTCGCTCGCTTGACCGACCGCTTCGGTCTGCTCACGGGCGGCAGCCGGGCTGCGCTCCCGCGTCATCAAACGCTCCGAACCACCATCGACTGGAGCCACGAGCTGTTAGCGGCCGATGAGCGGACGCTCCTGAGGCGGTTGTGTGTGTTCGCAGACAGGTTCACCCTGGAAGATGTCGAGGCGGTGTGTACGTCCGACGACCTGCCGGCAGCCCACGCACTGGACGTGCTGGCATCACTCGTCGACAAGTCGCTGGTGATGAAAGAGGACGCCAAAGGCCTCGCGTGCTATCGCCTGCACGAGACGATGCGCGAATACACCCGCCTCGAGGTGCAAGCGGCTGGTGAGGAGGACCTCGTCGAACGGCGATGCGCCGATTACTACTGGTCGAGGTGTCAGCGATCGGGAGCGGAGGCTCGGTACGGGCTGCTCGAGTGGCTCGAATGGATGGACCTGGAGATCGACAACGTCCGATCCGTCCTTCGGCGATGCCTGATACACGCGGACTTCCCGCGCGGAGTCGATCTCGCCAGCTCGCTGGGGTGGTATTGGATCACGCGCGCGACCACGGAAGGTGTGCGGTGGCTCGATGAGCTGCTCGCGTCTGGAGGTGGCCATCCGAAGGCGCATGCCTCGGTGTACTTCATCCGCGGATTCTTGGCTGTGTTGCAGTCTGATCCGACCGCTGCCAAGCCAGCGCTTGAACGCGCCGTGGCGGCGGCCCGAGAGGCGGGACAGCTCCGTCTGCTGTCGCAATCGCTAGCCATGGCATCGATCGCCGAGAACATGGCCGGTGATCGCGCGTCCGCCAGGCGCTTGCTCACCGAGGCGCAAGGCATCACAGCGGGTCTGGATGACCTGCCCGCTACGCTCATGCTGCTTCAGGCTCGAGCCCTCAACGGTCTCTTCGAGGGCGATCTCGACGCGGTCAGATCCGCGTCGTCAGAAGGCGCGCGTCTCAGTCGACAAACAGACGACCTCTACAGTCTTGAAATGATGCTGATCAACCTGGCGGGCGAGTCAGCGAGCGCGTGAGGGCCTGGAGCAGGTCGGCCGCGTGGATCTCGTCAAGGCCGATCTCGCCAGCCGCCTGGGCCAGCGCCTTGCCGTGGCCAAAGTGCCGCACGGCCATCTCCCAGGTGGGCGCGCGGTCTGCCACTGGTAGGCGCCGCAGCGCTTCGGCGAGGGCCGACGGCTCACCGGGCTGGGAGGGGACGGAGGCGCCGAGTCCCGCGGCAACGGCGCCGATCTCGGATCGACGCAGCCGCATGCTGAAGCCGTTCAGGGGGACGTGGTTCGACAGGCTCACCATGAGCGGGTCTTGATAGGCTCATCATAAATGCCGCTCACCCTGAGCTTGCCGAAGGACGAAGGGCAGGCTCACGATGAGCGGGGGTGAACAATCCGGGCCAAGCGCGGGCACGAACTGAAGCACTGACGCGCGGTAGGCGAGTGCGCGGCGATGCTGCTACGGCTTCGCGGCCGACGTGGCGGAGCCAGCCGGTGCCACCTGCGTGGGGGTATTGACCGTCACGTTGTAGTTCGTTGTGGCGGTGGTGCCCGCGATGAGGCCGTGCAGGGGACCGGTGAGCAGGTACCAGACGAGCGCTGCCAGGACGGCGAGCACGATCAGGACGGTGATGAGGTTGATGCCGGCCGCCGCTGTGCGATCGTGCGACGCCTCGACGCGCCCGGGGCCGGGCCCCTCTGGCGGAACGTTGACGTTGATCTGACTCATGAGGCGCTGTTCTCCTTGTTGGCAGGCTTGTCGGCGGCGCCAGGGTGGCGGCCGCCGATGGTGATCCCATCATGGCAGAAGCGGTGCTCCCCGTGCCGTCTATAGCCGGTGCGACGTGGCGGGGCGATGGGCTTCTAGCGGCCGCCACTGCCGGGAGTAGGGTTGCCGCCAGACGGGCCACCGATTGGCGCCGGGGCACCCTGGCTCTGACTCCCGCCGGCGGGAGCGCCCTGGCTCTGGCTGCCGCCGATGGGCGCACCCTGGTTGGGGCTGCCGCCGAGTGGCGCTCCCTGGCCGGGGGCGCCGGCGCCAGCCGCGCCCGCGCCCGCGCCACCGGCCGAATTAGATGGCAGGCTGATCGTGGGCACGACCGGCACGACGGGGGTTGGCACCTGGACCGGCCCCGGCCCTGAGACTCCGCCCGACGTCGAGCCGCCACCCACCGACCCGACGGTCGCTGCTGGCGCGGCGCCCGCCCCGGAGGTCCCTGCGCCGGTCGAGCTGCCGACCGACGATTGCCCCGTGGTTGGTGCGCCTGCCGACGTTGACCCGCCGCCGGCGCTGCCGGTCGTTGCCGGGGCGGCACCGCTGCTCGCCGCTCCGGCGCCGGTGGCGCCGGTGGCTCCTGCCGACCCGGCCGTGCTCGGTGCGCCGGTGCCCGCGCCGGCGCCACCGGTGGTGCCTGCACCGGTCCCGCCGGTGGTGCTGGCGCCGGCAGACGTCGCGCCGCTCGGTCCGCCAGTGGACGTCGTGCCCGCCGGCGCGCCAGAGCCCGCGGGAGCCGCTCCTCCAGTAGCCCCACCGCCACCCGCCGCCGGGACGCTGGCAGCGCCGCTCGCGCCACTGGCACCACCGCCGGCAGCACCGCCGCCGCCGGCCGCGCCGCTCCCTCCCCCAGCGCTGGGCGCCGAGGTATTTCCCGCTCCAACTCCAGCTCCAGCCCCGGTCGCCCCGCCACCGCCACCGCTGGGCGCCGAGGCGCCGCCGCCAGCCAGCAGCACGCCCAACGCCAGGTGCTCCGGCCGCCGCCCGACCGCCACCGTTGCCGTGGCCTGGTGCGCCGTCAAGTCCCAGAACAGCAGCTTGCCGTCCGCCGTCGTCACGTACACGCGCGTGGGCTCGAGGCCCGCGGCCACCGCCAGGGCGCCGGTGCCAAGGCCGATGTCACGGACGAGCGTCTTCTGCAGCAGGTCTATCTCGTAGATGCTGTGGTTCGGGTCGTCTGCCGTAACCACCAGGTAGCGGGCGTCAGGTACGACCGCGAGGCCCGTGAGGTGGTCGCCCACGTGGAACTGGTAGGAGACCTGCTGCGCGTTCTGGTCCACGGCGATCACGTTGCCCCCGGCCGGGTCGAGCACCAGCACCTCGCCCAGGATGGTCGTCGCGACAGCTGTCGGGCTGCCCGACAGCGGCACGGTGACCGACGCCGCGGCATTGTGTAGGTCGACGATGCTGAGCGAGCCGTCGCCGGAGTTGGCGACGAACGCGCGGTTGCCCGGGCTCGCGGTGTCCAGTGTGACACCCTGGGGCGCGGCGCCCACGGGGATGGTCGGTCCAGGGGCCAGCGAGACGGGGTCGATGCTGGTGACCGAGTTGTCGCCGCTGTTGGCGACTACGACCGAGGCGCTCCGGGTGGGAGCCGCGATGCCTGACGGACCGGCGCCAACGGCGACCGTGCTGGTGAGCGCGCCGCCGAGCACGTCGACGACGCCGACCGACCGCGCGCCAGGCGTCTGGTCCGAGGCGAAGACCGTTCGGCCATCGTACGAGACCGCCACAGCGCCGGGCACCATCTGGTCCAGCCGGATAGTGCGGGCGACGCTGGCGGCGCCCACTGACACCACCGATAGGCTGCGGTCGTCGTGGTTGGCGATCACGGCGATCTCGCCCTGAAGCGCCACCGGCGAAGGCACGGGGGAGATAGCCGGCGCGACCGCCGGACCGGTGGCCGGCGAGGCCGACGCCCTGGCCCCCGCGGCGGGCGACGGGGATGCGCGGGTGGCCGGCGATGGCAGCTGCACGGGCTCGACTTTGGCCCTTTTCAGGCGGCGTAGCAGGCAGCTTCGACGAGCAAGTCGACCGCACGTGTGGGGAAATTGGCCGGACCAACAACATCGCCCAGGGGTGGTTGATTCTGGCTCACCCAGAGAT
>JAABUQ010001754.1_pt1 | contig 45345 bp, 38 predicted proteins | sample 5560001 | NCBI WGS metagenome assembly JAABUQ01 (sample SAMN10711888, study PRJNA513371) | rock metagenome | isolation source: Antarctica rocks | place: Antarctica: Victoria Land, Finger Mt nord | collected 2015-12-18 | reverse complement strand
CGCTCTACCGGACGTTCTACGCCGACGGGTCGCAGCTGGACGTGCACGTCGACGCGGACGCGATGGCCGAGGAGATCACCCGGGTCGTCGGTCCGGCCGAGGCGGCGGGCTACCGCAGGTTCGTGGAGTTCGTGTCCGCGATGTACCGCATCGAGATGCGCACGTTCATCGACCGCAACCTGGACTCGCCGCTGGACCTGGTGGGCGGCGACATGGCCCGCCTCGTCGCACTCGGCGGGATGCGGAGGCTCGCCCCCGTCGTGGCGAAGTACCTGCGCGACCCCAGGACCCAACGGGTGTTCAGCTTCCAGGCGATGTACGCCGGGCTGTCCCCCTACGACGCGCTGGCGATCTACGCGGTCATCGCCTACATGGACTCCGTCGCGGGGGTCTGGTTCCCGGACGGCGGGATGCACGCGGTGCCCCGTGCTCTCGCAGCGGCCGCCCAGGAGCACGGCGTGGTGTTCCGCTACGGCACGACGGTGCAGCGGGTGGAGCTGTCCGGTCAGCGGGCCGTCGCGGTCCACACCACCGACGGCGAGCGGATCCCGTGCGACGCCGTCGTGCTGAACCCTGACCTTCCCGTCGCCCGGCGGGACCTGCTCGGCAAGCCGCTGCGACGCACGCTGGCCTACTCGCCCTCCTGCGTGACGATGAACATCGGCTCGACGGCGTCCTACTCCAAGATCGCGCACCACAACATCCACTTCGGTCGACAGTGGAAAGGGGTGTTCTCCGACCTGGTGGACCGCCAACAGCTCATGCGCGACCCGGCCTTCATGGTGACGGCGTCCTCCCGGAGCGACCCGTCGCTGGCGCCGGCGGGCAGGAACTCCTACTGGGTGCTGTTCCCCGCACCCAACCTGGACGGGCCGCTGGACTGGGACCGCATCCGCGAGCCCTACCGGGACGAGATGATCGCGACGCTGGAGGCCAACGGGTACGTCGGGTTCGGCGACGCCATCGAGGTGGAACACCTGGTGACCCCGGCGGACTGGGAGCGGATGGGCCTGGCCGCCGGCGCGCCGTTCGCGGCGTCCCACAGCTTCCGGCAGACCGGTCCGTTCCGGCCGTCCAACATCTGGGGCGAGAACGTGGTGTTCGCCGGCTCCGGCACGCAGCCGGGCGTCGGGGTCCCGATGGTCCTGCTGTCCGGCCGGCTCGCGGCGGAGCGCATCACCGGCGTGGACCGGAGCTACCAATCCCGCGCCTGGCGCTGACCGCTACCGTCCCCGCATTCCGTACAGGACTATTCGGCAGTCGCACCGTTGGCCGATGGCAACGTCGGACGTCAGCGCCGCGCGTGCCCAGCTGCCCGCAACGCCTTCACGCACCGACAAGCCGCTGTAGTGGCCTGCCGCGCGGTCGGGCGTCCGACCCTCACCCGTGCCGGGCGAGACGACGGTCGGCGTACCCCGGGAACCCGCCGGCCGCGCCCACGGCCGGCGCGGGAGTCCAGCGACGGCTTCGACGAGTCGGATCCTTCACATCCGGCACCAGGTCGTGAAGACATCCGGACGGCGGTGTCGGATCGGGGCCGAGGTGTTCGTAGCAGGGTGAGCGGGCGCCCACCAGGAGCGCCCACGAACCACAGGAGATGATCGAGATGAAGTACCTGGTTTCCGTGATCGACGACGGGCAGGCGCAGGCGGCCCACCGGACCGACTCGGCCACGCAAGCGGAGATGGCCGCCGTCGACACGTTCAACGAGCGGCTCCAGGCCGAGGGCCAGTGGGTCTTCGCGGGCGGTCTCGGAGCGCCCGACACGGCCACGGTGATCGACAACCGGGGCGGGGGGGCGATGCTCACCGACGGACCCTTCCTGGAGTCGAAGGAGTACCTGGCGGGCTTCTGGGTCATCGAGGCTGCCGATCTCGACGTCGCGCTCTCCCTGGCCGCGGAGGGGTCGAAGGCCTGCAACCGGAAGGTCGAGGTGCGGCCGTTGTTGGACGAGCCGAACTGATCGACGCATGGGAGGCGATCACCCGGGCACACCACGAGGAGTGGGCGCGGGTGGTCGCCTCCCTGACCCGGCGTTTCGGCGATCTCGACATCGCCGAGGAGGCGGCGGCCGAGGCGTTCGCGGCCGCCGTCGGCCGATGGCCGGGCGACGGCGTACCCCCCAACCCGGGCGCCTGGCTGACCACCACCGCCAACCGCAGGGCCATCGACCGGATCCGGCGAGAGAGCAAGCGCGACGACAAGCAGAAGGAGGCTCAGATGGTGTCCGACGACGAGCCACCCGAGCCTGTCGGGGCCGTCGACGACGACCGGCTCCGGCTGGTGTTCATCTGCGCTCACCCGGCGCTCGCGATGCAGACCCGCACCGCGCTGACGCTGCGCATCGTCGGCGGTCTGACCGTGCCCGAGATCGCCCGTGCCTTCCTGGTGCAGGAGGCCGCCATGGGTCAGCGGATCACCCGCGCGAAGGCGAAGGTCAAGGCGGCTCGCATCCCGTATCGGGTGCCGTCCGCGGCGGATCTCCCGGCCCGCGTCGCCGGCGTGCTCGCCGTCCTGTTCCTCGTCTTCAACGAGGGCTACCTGGCGACCGGCCCGGACACCGACCCGGTACGCACCGAGCTGACCGCCGAAGCGATCCGGCTCACCCGCCTGGTCCGTGACCTCCTGCCCGCGGACGGTGAGGTGGCCGGGCTGCTGGCGCTGATGCTCCTCACCGAGGCCCGCCGCCCCGCCCGGGTCTCGGCGGGCGGCGAGCTGGTCACGCTCGTCGAGCAGGACCGTGGGATCTGGGACGCCGCGCTGATCGCCGAGGGTCACCGGCTGGTGCGCGAGCGCCTGGCGGCCGGGGTGGCTCCGGGGCGTTACCAGGTCCTCGCGGCGATCAGCGCCGTGCACACCTCGGCCCGCGACGTCCGCGACACCGACTGGTCGCAGGTCCTCGCCCTCTACGACCAGCTCGTCCGCCTCGACCCCTCGCCGATCGTCGCCCTCAACCGGGCCGTCGCGGTCGCCGAGATCGACGGCCCGGAGGTGGCACTGGCGGCGGTCGACCGTCTCGAGGACACGCTGGCCGGCTATCACGCCTACCACGCGGCCCGCGCCGACCTGCTGCGCCGGCTGGGCCGCAGTCAGAAGTCCCGCGCGGCGTACGACAGGGCCATCGAGCTGGCGGGCAACACCGCCGAGACCGCCTACCTGAAGCGCCGCCGCGACCAGCTGGGGTAGCGCCTGCGGATCCCGATCGAAACCCCGTGCACAGCGGCGGCCGGCCCGACGGCTACGCGGCGTGGGTCAGGGGGCCGGGCGCCGGATCTCGGCGGCCCAGCGGACCAGCGCCAGCAGCGGCAGCACGGCCGCGACGACCATCACCGTCCTCCACCCACCCCGGGCGTAGGCGAACCCGGACACCGCGGATCCGGCGGCACCGGCCAGGAAGAAGCTGCCGATGTAGACCGCGTTCATCCGGGACCGCGCCTCGGACCGGCGCGCGTACACCGCCTGCTGGCCCAGCACCAGGTTCGCCTGCACCGCGAGGTCCAGCACGACGGCCGCCACCGCGAGCAGCAGGACCGAACGCCCGCCGACCGCACCGATACCCGCGGCGACCGCGGCCACCAGGAGGGCGACACCCGTCGCTGGCCGGCCGAGGCCGGCGTCCCCCAGGCGTCCGGCCAGCGGCGCGGCCAGCGCCCCGGCGGCACCGACGAGGGCGAACACCCCGATCCCCGCCTGGCCGACCCCGAGCGCGGACAGCTGGAACCCGATGGATGTCCAGAACAGGCTGAACGTCCCGAACATCGCCGCCTGGTAGACCGCCCGGCGACGCAGCACCGGCTCCTCGCGGACCAGCGTCCCGACCGACCGCAGCAGTGACCCGTAGTGCAGCGTCCCGACCGGACCGCGCCTCGGCAGCGACCGCGCCAGCACCACGGCCAGCACCGCCATGGCCGCCGTGGACAGGCCGAAGACCACGCGCCAGCCGGCCGCGGCGGCCACCAGCCCGGAGAACGCCCGCGCCAGCAGGATGCCGAGCAGCAGCCCACCGGTCACCCGCCCGACCAGCTGCCCGCGGTGCTCGGGCGGGACCACCCGGGCGGCGATGGGGATGACGATCTGGGCCACCACGGCGGTGGCCCCGAGCACCAGGGACGCGGCCAGGAACACCAGCAGGGACGGGGCGAGCGCACACCCCGCGGCGGCGACCACGGCCACGGAGAGCACCCGCAGCGTCAGGCGTCGGTCGTCCACGACGTCGCCCAGGGGGACCAGCGCCACGATGCCGATCGCGTACCCCACCTGGCCGAGGGTGACCACCAGCGAGATCGCCTCGCGGCCGACGCCGAAGTCGCCGGCCAGGGCGTCCAGCAGGGGCTGGGAGTAGTAGATGTTCGCCACGCTGATGCCGGCGGCGACGGACAGCAGTGCGACCAGCCGCCCGACCCGCTCCGGCGCCACCCCACCGGCCGCACGGACCTCCCCGTCGGCCGCGTCCGAGTCGGCCACGTGCCCGTCGTCCGCGGGGGTGGACAGGGTCGTCGGGCGGGATGCGCTCACGCCGAGGTGCAAGGCAAGCCCGCGGCCCGCGGGGGTGTTCCGGTGCCGTGGAGGTCGGGGGACTCAGCACCCCCGGCGGGCCGTCAGGATGACGGGATGACAGTCACGGAGCACCCCGGGCCCGGATGGACGCCGACAGCGGACGGCGACCCGGAGCTGGCCGCCTCCTACGCCCGGTGCAGGCAGCTGACCCGGGAGTACGGCAAGACCTACTACCTGGCGACCCAGCTGCTGCCCGCGGACAAGCGGCCCTCGGTGTACGCGCTGTACGGACTGGCCCGCTACGCCGACGAGATCGTCGACGACCTGTCGCTGAGCTCCGGCGTCGCGGACCGCAAGGCGCGCCTGGGCCGGTTCTCCGAGACGTTCCTGCGCGACCTGGGCCGTGGGGAGTCCCAGCACCCGGTGGGCCGGGCCGTGGTGGACACCGCGGTCCGCTGGTCGGTGGACCGGGACCTGTTCGAGGCGTTCTTCACCTCCATGGCGATGGACCTGACGGTGACCGAGTACCCGACGTGGGAGGACCTGGAGACCTACGTCTTCGGCTCGGCAGCGGTCATCGGGCTGCAGATGCTGCCGGTACTGGAACCTGTCACCGACGACCCCGCGCAGCTCGACGCGGTCGCCTCCGCGGCCCGCGACCTCGGGGCCGCCTTCCAGCTGGCCAACTTCGTCCGCGACGTCGGGGAGGACCTCGATCGCGGTCGGGTGTACCTGCCGCTGGCGGACCTGGCGCGGTTCGACCTGACCCGTGCGGACCTGGAGGCCCGCGTCGTCGACGACCGCGTGCGAGCGCTGCTCTCCTTCGAGATCGACCGGGTGCGCGGACTGCGCGACTCCGCGGCCGCCGGGATCCCGCTGCTGCACCCGACCAGTCGCCCGTGCATCGCCGCGGCCCTGTCGATGTACTGCGGGATCGCGGACCGGGTCGCGGACCTGGACTTCCAGGTCTTCACCACGCGGGCCACGGTCCCGCTGCCCAGTCGGCTCCGGACCGCGGGCCGCGCGTGGCGGGACGTCCGGCGGGCTCAGCGGCGTAGCCCCGACTGGAACCGCGTCGCCGCGCTCGGCTGACCCTGTCGGTGGCGGGGCGCCCGTCAGCCCGTCGGCGCCGTCCGTCCGGCCCGTCGGGCGCGCAGCAGCTCCACCGCCACCGGGACGAACGACACCACGACGATCAGCACCAGGATCACCTCGAGGTTGTTCCGGACGAACGTCACCCCACCGAGCAGGTACCCCAGCACGAGCAGGCCGCACGACCACGCGACCCCACCGAGCACGTTGTAGGCGACGAAGGTCCGGTAGCGCATCTTGGAGATCCCGGCGATGACCGGGGTGAAGGTGCGCACGACGGGGACGAACCGGGCCAGCACGACGGTCCGGGGTCCGTACAGGTCGAAGAACGCCTGGGACCGCTCGACGTGACCCTGCCTGAACCATCGGGACTGCCGGCCGGTGAAGACACGAGGTCCGAGCCTGGCGCCGATCAGGTATCCGAGCTGGTCACCGACGACGGCGGCGATCGGGGCGACCACCAGCAGCAGCCACAGGGGCGCGAACGGGTGACTGCGTGCGGCGAACAGGCCGGCCGTGAACAACAGGGAGTCGCCGGGCAGGAAGAACCCCACCAGCAGCCCGGTCTCGGCGAAGATGATCACGGCCAGGCCGATCACGCCGACCGCCGACAGGATCGTGGACGGATCGAGGAAGCCCAGTACGGCGGTGCTCATCGGGGTGCGGTCTCCTGTCGAGCGGGGGCTGGCGGACGGGCGTGCTGCGGACGGGCGTGCTGCGGACGGGCGTGCTGCGGGAACCGCAGGGTCATTGTCGCAGGGGGCGGTCGGCGTCCGGGAACGGCGGATCGAGTCGGTAGCCGAAACCCCGGAGCGTCACCAGCACCGGCGCGTCCGGCCCGGTGACGCCTCCGTCGGACAGGTGCTGGCGCAGTGAGGCGACGGTGACGTCGAGGGTCTTCGTCGAGCCGAACCAGCGCTCGTCCCAGACCCCGGCCATGAGGTCCTTCCGACTGACGGCCTGGCCGGCGCGCGCCGCGAGCAGCGCCAGCACGTCGTGTTCCTTCGGGCGCAACCGGATCTCCGAGCCGCGGTAGGTCACCCGCCGCGCCGCCACATCGACCGCCAGGGCCCCGGTGGGCGACGGGGCCCCGGTGGACGGGTGGGGTCCCCCGGCCCCGGCGGTGAGCCGGCGCAGGTGCGCGCGGACCCGCGCGAGCACCTCGTTGAGCCGGAACGGCTTGGTCAGGTAGTCGTCGGCACCGGCGTCGAGCCCGGCGATGACGTCGAGCTCCGCGGCCCGGGCGGTCAGGACGACGATCACGGTGTCCGGATGGGACAGCCGCACCTCGCGGGCGAGGTCGATGCCGTCCGCGTCGGGGAGCCTGAGATCCAGCAGGACCAGTGCGGGGTGGTCCGCCGTCACGGCGGCGCGGGCCTCGGTGGCGGACCGGCTCCAGGTCGCCGCGTACCCGTGCGCCCGCAGTGCGCGGCGCAGGTGGGACCCGAGGACCTCGTCGTCCTCCACCACGAGCACCGCCGGTCCGACGGGCCCCGGACCCGGTGGACTCACAGTTCCCGCAGCTCCTCGATCGGGGGACGGCCCGGCGTCCGCGCGGCCGTCACCGCGGCGGCGAGCAGGACCACGGCCACCACCAGCACCGTGCCCCCGAGGTAACCCGTGGGGACGGCCGGGCTGTCCGGTGCCGGGTCGAACACGCCGGTCAGCACCTTCACGATCATCGCCGACAGCGCCCAGGACAGCAGTGCTCCGGACAGGAGCCCGCCGACACCCACCACCAGCGCCTCGAAGACCAGTGAACCGCGGAGCTGGCGCTGGGTGGCCCCGAGGACCCGCGCGATGGCCTGGCTGCGTCGCCGCTCCGCGAGCCCGAGGGCGAGCACGAGCCCACCCGCGGCGCCCGCCAGCAGCACCGCGAAGGCCAGCTCGATCCGGGTGAGGGACCGCAGGTCGACGGCGGTGAGGCTGGAGCCGATCAGGCCCCGGACCTGGGTCAGATCGGTGACGGCGGCGGTCGGGCCCAACCGGGACCGCACCGCCGCTGCGACGCCGGCCTGACCGGTCCCGCCTGTGTTGACCAGGAAGGTGCCGACCGCGTCCGAGCCGCTCGTCCGGGCGATGTAGTCGGCGTTGGCGACGAAGAAGCTGTCCCGCGGTGCGGTGGGGAACTCGTTGACGACCCCGATGTAGTGGAACGGGACGGTCCGCTGGCCGCCGGTCGGCCCGTTCTGCAGGCGCAGGTTGACGACGTCGCCGCGACTGAGCTGGTAGTCCTTCACTGTCTCGGCGCTGACCAGCACGCCGTCCGGGGTCCGCGCGAGGGCGTCCAGCGTGGCGCGGGCGCCGGCGCCCTGGAAGTAGCTGTTCTGCAGGGTGGTCGCCGAGGTGATGCTGCCCGGCCGGATCCCGAACAGGTCCTGGAGGTCGTTGCCCACGTAGGCGAGTCGGTGCTGCAGCGGCTCGACGTTGCGCACCCCGGGGACGGCTGTCAGACCAGCCGCCGCCGCCGGGTGCACGACCGTCCCCGGGGAGGTCGTCACGGCCACGTCGGCGCCGTTGGTCAGCTGCGCGTCGGCCTCGGCCTGGTGCTGGTAGGTGGCGTTGAACACCGCCGTCGAGGCGGCGAACGAGACGGCGGCAGCCAGCAGGACGATCGAACGGACCAGCGGCCGGCGGTTGCGGGACAGCCCGGCACCGGTGCTCATCGCGAGGCGACCGCTGAACGGTCGGCTCGCCGCGGTCAGGGCCGGCCGCCCCCGGCGCAGGACGAGGATGCCGACCCGCCACACCAGCAGCAGGCCCCCGAGCCAGAGGAACGTCGGGGCGAGGAAGCCCCAGTAGTCGACCGAGATGGCCGGCACGCCCTCCGGCGCGAGCACCAGCGCGTAGCCCTTGCTGGCGGTGGCCCGGAAGACCAACAGCGCAGCCGTGAGCAGCGCGAAGTCCAGACCCCACCGCATCCACCGGGGACTCCGGTCCGGTCGCGTCCGGGCGCGGAGGTCGACGGCCGTCCGGGAGCGGAGGTCGCGCAGGGCCGGGAGCACGACGGTGAGACCGGAGACCAGCAGCCCGACGGCGGCCGCGGCGCCGACCCAGGCCGGTGGCAACCCGGCGGTGCCGCCGGACGTCGATGTCGCCCACACCTGCGCCGCGAGCAGCCCGACGCCCGTCCCGACGACGCCGACCACCGCGGCCTCGACGGCGGTGAGCAGCAGGACCCGTCGGGTGGTGATCCCGCGGGTGCGCAGCAGCGCCTGCTCCCGGCGCCGCCGGTCGGCACCGGACCCGGCGGCGGCGGCCGTCACCAGGGCGGCGACGATGGCTCCCGGGACGCCGAGGAACAGGAACAGCAGCTGCGCGTAGGCCGCGTCCTGCCGGGCCGACGCCAGGACCGAGGCCAGGTTGTCCCCGACGGTCACCGAACCGCTCAGGCGCGCCTCGAGGTTGTTGGCCGCCCCGATGACCGCGGTGTACGCGGCATCCGGCGCGGCGGGCAGGGCCACCCCTCGCCGGACGTGGACCTGGGTCGTCACCGCGGCCGCGGACCGGACCGCCGGCGACGCGAACACCCGGTCGAACAGGGCTCGGTCCAGCAGCACGACGTTGTCCGGGGGCGCGGTCGGCTGCGCGGTGGAACCGACCCGCTGGAACAGGGAGTCGGCCTGGGGCAGGTCGACGACGCCGGCCACGCGCAGTGTCACCGGCGTCCCCCCGGGACGCGCCACCGTGACGCTGCTGCCGGTGGTGGCGTGCAGGTTGGCGGCGGTCTGCTGCGCGAGCAGGACACCGGCGGACGCGCCGGCGAGCTGACGGACCTCCCCGGGGAACGTGGCCGCGTACCCCGGGGGCAACCCGAGCACGACCCCGGGACCGGTCGTCTGGGTCGACCCGGCAGTCGTCGCGCTCAGTCCGGTCGTCCGGCCGAACCCGACCGGGAGCGCGGCCTGCGCGCCGCCGGCGCGCACGGCGTCCACCACCCGGGCCGTCGACGTGCCCGGCGCCAGCTGGACCTGCCAGTCGACCGCGACCGAGCGGGTGGCCCGCTGGGTCATCGTCGACCGTGATGCCGTCAGGAATCCGCCCAGGGCGGCGATCAGGGCGACCGACACCGCCACCCCGGCGGCGATCCCGGCGAGGCGGCCCCCGCGGTGCCGGAACAGCCCGACGAGCCAGAGCCGCGTCACGTGACCGGCTCCGACTGCCGGCGACCCGGTTGGCCGACGCTCTCGTCCCGGTCGAGGGTGTCGTCGTGCTGGCCGCTGCCGTCGTGCTGGCCGCTGCCGTCGTGCTGGCCGCTGTCGTCGTGGTCGAGCAGTCGGCCGCCGCTCATCCGCCAGACCTGGTCGAACCGCCGGGCGACACGCGGGTCGTGCGTGGTCACCACCACTGCCGCCCCGGCGCGGGCGACCGCTTCGAGCAGGACGTCGACGACGTGCGCGCCGGTCGCACCGTCGAGCTGCCCGGTCGGCTCGTCGGCCAGGACCAGCTGCGGGCGCGCACCGAGGACCCGGGCGATCGCCACCCGCTGGGCCTGCCCACCGGACAGGGTGTCGGGCAACGCGTGCGCGAGCCCACCGAGCCCGAGTGCGTCCAGGCTCTCGCGGGCACGGTCCCGCGCATCGGTCGGGGAGCTGCCGTCCAGCAGCAGCGGGAGAGCGACGTTCTCGGTGACGTCGAGGTGGGCCAACAGGGACGGCCCCTGGAACACGACGCCCACTTCCCGGGGTCGACCCCACGGGCTGTGCCCCGTCGACGGCCACGTCACCGCGCCGACCGTCGGGTGCTCCAGACCGGCCAGCAGGTGCAGCAGGGTGGACTTCCCGCACCCCGACGGACCGACCAGGGCCGTCGACTGACCGCTGACGACAGAGCACGAGACACCGCTGACCGCGACGACGGCCCCTGCCCCGGCCCCGAACGTCCGAGCCACCCCGGCGCAGCGGACCAGGTCCGGTGGGGTGCTCACGCGGCCACCCCGTCGGCCGGGACCCCGTCGGCCAGGACCCCGTCGGCCAGGGTGAGGACGCGGTCGGCGATCGCGATGACCTGCGGGCTGTGGGTGACCAGCAGAACGGCCCCGCCGTCCGCGGCCCGCGCGACGAGCAGGTCCAGGACACGGCGTTCGGCGTCACCGTCGAGCTCACCTGTCGGCTCGTCGGCGATCAGCACCGACGGGTCGTTGGCGAGGGCGACCGCGAGTCCTGCGCGGACAGCCTCGCCACCGCTGAGCTCGCGGGGCAGCGCCCGCTCCCGTTTCGCCAGCCCGACCTGCCCGAGCAGCGCGGTGGCCACCCGTCGGGGCGAGCGGTGCTCTCCCTTGGTGACGACCAGGGCCACGTTGTCGCGGACGGACAGGTGATCCACCAGGTTCCCCGACTGCAGCAGGATCCCGAGGGAGCGCGACCGGATACGGGCCCGCTCCCCCTCCGGGCGATGGGTCAGCGGCTGCCCGGCCACGGTCACCGACCCGCCGGCGGGTTCGTCGAGCCCCGCCAGACAGTTCAGCAACGTCGACTTGCCCGAACCCGAGGGCCCGACCACCGCGACGGTCTCACCGGGCCACACGTCGAAGCCGACCCCGCGCAGTGCGAGGGTCTCCTCGCTGCCGGCCCTGAAGAACCGGTACAGGTCACGGACTTCCAGGGCGGGGCGGGTCGCGTCGCCCGTCACGCGAACCTCACCGAGTCCGTGACGATCCGCCAAGGGTCGACGTTGTCGGCGTTGGTCGGCCCGGCCAGGGTGAGCACGACCACCGTCCCGGCCCGCCAGTAGGTGTACTGCTCGAACGCGTCCCGAACGACCTTCGACGTCACGGGATCCGGTGCCGAGTCCCCGGTGTAGGTGAACCGGACGACCGGTCCACCGGCGCGCTGCTCCGTGGAGCTCTTCCCGGCGACGTACTTGGGCACCCGGGAGCCCAGCGTCGCGGCCGCGCCCTGCGCGACGTTGGTGGCGGTGGGGGCACTCGCCGACGTGGTGACCGCCACGGTGATCGAGTTGAGCTTGTCCGCGAAGGTCGTCGTGCCGGTCACCGTCGATCGTGACCACCCTTCCGGGACCTTCAGCGAAGCCCGGGAACCGGGCACCCGGTAGACGACGTAGGCCTGGCTGTCCGGGATGTCCCCGGGTGGGTTGACCTCCGTCGCGAAGGGCGACGAGACCGGACCGGACGGGCCGGTGGATGCCGCGGACGGCGGGGCCGACCCCGGCGCCGACACCGAGCTCGACGGGACGGTCCCTGTCGACGGGACGGGCGCCGCAGACCCGGGCGCCGCAGACCCGGGCGCCGCGGACCCGGTCGCCGCGGACCCGGTCGAACACGCCGCGCTCAGCACGACGAGCCCGACCACGACACTGCGAGCACCTGTCTCGCACCAGGACATCCGCCCCTCGATTCCGGCGGCCAGCCGCCATCGGATCCCCGCTCGGACAGGAGATCGCCTGACCGGAACGCTAGGAGCGCCGACGGAACAGCCACCTCCACGGACGGCAACAGTTCGGCAAGGACCGGTCGTCAGGTGAGGGGACGAGACTTCCCCGATGCGACGCAGGATCACCAGGCTGTCGATGGCAGCCGTCGTGACCGCGTTGCTGGTCTTCGCGATCCCGCTGGCCGTGGCGGCCCGGTTGATCCTCGTCGCCGGCGAGCTCGACGAGCTGCAGCGGGCGGCGCTGTCGACGGCGGCACGGGTGGACACCAGCGCGGTCGGCCGGGACGACCCCGTGGAGGCCCCGAGCACGCCCGGTGTGACGGTGGTCGTCGTGGCCGCCGGTGACCGTGTCCCCGCGGCCGGGACGCCCGCGGTGGACACCCTCGTCGAGCGCGCGTTCACCGGGAGCGCGGCACGCGGCCACGAGGGCGGTCAGCTCGTCGCAGCCGTCCCCCTCGTACAGGGCGAGGTGGTCAGGGGGGTCGTGCGTGCCAGCTCACCGGATGCCGCGACGTGGACCCGGACCATCGCGGTCTGGTCGGCGATCGCCGGTGTGACGGCCCTGGCGGTCCTCGCGGCCCGGGCGGCCACCCGTCGACAGGTCCGGCTTCTGGTGGCCCCGGTCGAACAGCTCGCCACCGACGCTCGTTCCCTCGGCTCCTCCGGCGGATCCCCGTCCGGCCGACGCAGCGGCCTGCCCGAGATCGACGCCGTCGCCGAGGCACTGGAGGACACCGGCCGCGGACTCGCGGACCTGCTCCGCCGGGAGCGGGCGTTCGCAGCCCACGCGTCCCACCAGCTGCGCACCCCGCTGACCGGCCTCGAGCTCGTGCTCGAGGAGGCACTGGCCAACCGGTCGGCGGACCCGTGGGAGGTGATCGAGGAGGCTCTCACCGTCGCGCGGCGCCTGGAGACGACGGTCGAGGACGTGCTGCGCTTCACCCGCCCCGACACCCGGGCCCGACCCCCTGGAGCACTGCTCACGGCGAGGCAGGTGACCGAGGAGGTCGACGAACGGTGGCGCGGCGAGCTCGCCCGGGTCGGCCGTCCGTTCAGTGCGGCGACCGACGACCCCGGGACCGCGACGAGCGCGTCACCCGCGTCCGTGCGGCAGGTCCTCGACGTGCTGGTCGACAACGCACTCCGGCACGGTCGTGGCGCCGTCGAGGTCGTGGTCCGCGACGTCTCCGGTCACGTCGCGGTCGACGTCGGGGACGCCGGAACGGCCGACGGCGCACGCATCCGGGCCGTCCTGGCCGGCCAGGTCGCCGAACCGCACGGGCTCGGGCTCGGGCTGGCCAGGCAGATGGTGGAGGCGGAGGGCGGCCGGCTCGTCCTGAGCAGCGACCGCCCCACGACGTTCACGGCGCTGCTGCCCGGCGTGGCCGTCCCGTCGGAGGAGCGCGCGTAGCTCAGCGGACCGCCGGAACGGTGGTCGCGCCGAAGGTGGTCGGAGTGTCCCGGGTCGTGAGGCGCACACCGACCCGGAACGGGATCCGGATCCGCGCCGTGACGTGACCCCGGCTGTCGGCGCGGAGCGTCCGCAGGGTCCTCCACCCGGACGAGGTGTACCGCTGGACGTACACCGTCCGCGCGCGGTCGGGGACGAACCCGTCCTCCCCACTCGCGCTGACCGGGTCGTAGACCTTCGTCGCACCGTCGATCGTCACCGTGTCGGCGGAACGCGTGACGCGCCGGGCGAGCAGTGACCGCAGCTTGATGGTGGTGGCGAGCGGGGAGACCTGACCGGTGTCGCCCGAGGGATCGGCGTCGTCGAAGACCCCGAACGCCCAGACCGCCGGACCGAACTGCTTGATCGCCGCCGCGTCGATGGCGACGAAGCCCCTGAAGACGGTCTGTCCCGGCGTCCCGTAGAAGCCGGTGGCGGTGTAGATCTGCTGGTCCCCGAACAGTTCGACGACCGCGAGAGGCTTCCGGTAGGTGTTCGCGGCGGCGACGATCGTGAACGGCACGTCGACGACGTAGCTCTCCACCGGCAGGCGGGTCGGGAGGTCGGTGGACAGCGTCGAGCCGGGGATCGGGCGGACACCGGCTGCGCGAGGCGGTGCGGGAGCTCGGGACGCCGATGTGGCGACCGCAGCCAGCCGACGGGCGATCCCCGTGGGCACCGGCACGGGCCTGCCGACAGTTCCCACGGCCGACGGCGCCGGCGGGACGGGCGGGGCAGCGGCTGAGACCGCGACCGGGCCGGCGACGAGCAGACCGGACACGACGAGTGCAGCGGCTGCGAGGACGCGCCGCCGGCGGAACGATCCGGTCATGGTGCCCTCCGGTGCCGGGTTGGGACGTGCACCGGCCCGCGCGGTCGGCCGGTTCATCGGAGCACATCCGTGGCCTGCCGCCACGCCGGACACGGTGCCCGTCGCCCAGCTGTCTCAGAAGGCGAGGGCCTGGGCCCGGCGACGGACCTCGGTGCCGCGGTTCTCCACCAGCGCGACGATCGGCGCGCCGGGCAGGTCGTCGTCGGTGAACAGCCACCGGACCGTCTCCACCGGGCTGAAGCCGGAGTCGCCCAGCACCGTCAAGGTCCCGGTCAGGCCCTTCACCAGCGTCGAACCGGACAGGAAGGCGGCCGGGACCGACAGGACATTGCGTTCGCCGCGGCGCAACGCCAGCAGATCCCCGTCGCGTAGCAGCTGACGGACCGCGATCACGTCGGTGCCCATCCGCTCGGCGACGTCGGGCAGCGTCAGCCACTCCCCCACCAGGGCGTCCAGGGCGGCGTCGGTGTCAGGCACGGCCGACAGGCTAGAGGTCGTGCGGGCTCACCCGTCCGGCGGACGCGTGTGCCCGACCGGCAGGATCGACCCGTGACAACGCCGACGGAAGACCCCGCGGCAGAAGTCCTCGCGGCAGAAGTCCTCGCGGCGGATGTCCTCGTGGCGGGAGCGGGACCGGCGGGTCTCGCCGTGGGCGCGGAGCTCGCCGTCCGCGGCCTGTCGGTCCTGCTGGTGGACCCGCACCCGGAGCGGGCCTGGACCGCCACCTACTGCGGTTGGGAGGACGAGCTGGCGCAGTCCCCCGGTTTCGACCCGCTGCGCTCGGTCCGGGTCCGGCACCGCGCGGTCGTGGTGGACGTCCAGGGCCGGCGCCGCGAGTTGACGCGGCGCTACGTCCAGCTCGACCCGACCGGTGCCCGGGCAGCGCTGCGCCGCCGCGCCCGCGCCGGGTCCGGTGACCTGCGGGAACTTGCCGGGCGGGTCACCGGCCTCCGACGGGACGGCGCGCACGTCCTGCTCGACGCGGCCGGCCGGCCGGTCCGCGCCCGCGTGGTCGTCGACGCGACCGGCGCCGGGGGCGTCCTGACGGCGGACCGCAAGCCCGCATCCGACGCGACCGTCTGGCAGTGGGCGGTCGGGACCGTCGCGCGGTTCGCCGAACCACCGGTCGACGCGGGCGGCGCTGTGCTCATGGACTGGCGGCAGCACCGCGGCAAGGCCGACGACCAGCGGGTCCCGGGCAGCTTCGGGTACGTCCTGGACCGCGGCGACGGGACGCACCTGGTCGAGGAGACGGTGCTGGCCGGTCCGCGCGTCAAGGGCGTGATGCGGGTGTTGCGGTCGCGCCTGGCGGCCCGGCTGGCAGCGGCCGGGTGGACGGTGGACGAGGTGGTCGACGAGGAGCTCGTGGCCATCCCCCTCGACGTCGGCCCGCGACGGTCCCGGGGCGGCGTCGTCCCGGTCGGGGTCGCGGCCGGCCTGGTGCACCCGGCCACCGGCTACTCGGTGACCGCGGCCCTGCGGTCGGCCCCGGCGGTGGCCGACGCGCTGACGGCTGCCCTGGTGGCCGGCCTGTCCCCGGACGCGGTGGCCGAGGCCGGGTCGGCCGCGCTGTGGTCGCGCGGCGCGGTGCTCGGCCAGTCGGTGCTGGCCCGTGGGCTGCGCACGACGCTGGACCAGGACCCGGTGGCCACCGCGGCATTCTTCGCGGCCTTCTTCGCGCTCCCGACCCGGACCTGGGCGGGGTACCTCGCGCAGCCGGTCGACACGGTCGGGGTCCTGACCGCGATGTCCCGGCTGTGGCTGGCGTTGCCGGCGGCCGACTCCGCACGACTGGTGGGCCGCTGGTTCGCGGCCGGCCGGCGCCACCCGCCCGGGCGCCTCCCACGACCCCCGGACCCCCACCTGGACGCACCGCGGCGCGCCGGGGTGTCTGCCCGCTGACCCACTCCGCGTTCCGTAGGGTCGCGGAGGTCGCCGGCCGTGCCCGGCGCCGGCGAGGAGACGGCCCGCCGACCGGGAGGACGTGATGGTGACGACCGCCCTGACCGACCCCCTCGTGGGGCGCCTGCTCGACGGCCGCTACCGGATAGTGACTCGCATCGCCCGCGGGGGCATGGCCACCGTGTACGAGGCGGTCGACACCCGGCTGGACCGGACGGTCGCCCTGAAGTCGATGCACGCCCACCTCGTCGAGGACGAGGACTTCGTGGCCCGCTTCATCCGGGAGGCGCGCTCGGCCGCCCGGCTCGGCCACCCCAACGTCGTCGCCGTGTTCGACCAGGGCACCGCGGGTGACCCGTGGTCACCGCACCGCGTCGTCTACCTGGTGATGGAGCTCGTCCGCGGGCGGACCCTGCGCCAGGTCCTGCGGGAGCGGGGGCCGCTGTCCCCCGCCGACGCGCTCCAGGTGATCGAGCCCGTGCTCGCCGCACTGCGAGCCGCTCACGAGGCGCGGATCGTGCACCGCGACGTCAAGCCGGAGAACGTGCTGCTTGCCGACGACGGCCGGGTGAAGGTCGCCGACTTCGGGCTGGCCCGGGCCCTGAGCGCGGACAGCCAGCACACCCGCACCACCGGGCTGCTGCTCGGGACGGTGTCCTACCTGGCGCCGGAACAGGTGCTGGGCAACCCCTGCGACGCGCGCGCCGACGTCTACGCCGCCGGGATCGTGCTGTTCGAGATGCTCACCGGTACCAAGCCGTACGAGGCCGACACCCCCATCCAGGTCGCCTACCGACACGTCCACGAACGCGTCCCCGCTCCGTCGACCCGACGCGCCGGGATCCCGCCGGCGGTGGACCGGCTGGTGCTACGGGCCACGGACCCCGACCCCGACGGCCGCTTCGTTGACGGCCGCGACTTCCTGGCGGCGGCGCGGTCCGTGTCGGCGGACCTGGTCACCGGGCAGCTCGAGCCACCCGGGCCCGCGCCGTCCGGGCAGCTCGAGCCACCCCGGCCCGCGCCCTCCGGGGCTGGCGCGCCGTCCGGCGCACACCGCGGCGGCGCTGCCGACGCCGAGACGACCGTGGTGCCGCTGGTCGTCCCGGGCCCGGCCGTTCAGCAACCCGGGCCGCCACCTGCCCCACGGCCCGACGGGCCGCGCGGGCCGCAACCGACGGCGCGGGCCACCGGTGCGCAGCGGCTGTCCGCCCGGGCGACCCGGTCCGGCCGCCGCGCGCTCACGTTGGCCGAGCAGCGGGCCCGGCACGCCGCGCTGTCCCGTCGTCGGCGGCGTCGCGGCGTCCTCGCGCTGGTGGTGGTCGTGCTGGTGGCCGCCGGTGTGGGCGTCGTCGCGTGGTGGTTCGGGGACGGGCGGTTCACGACGGTCCCGCAGCTGACGGGTTCCTCCGAGGTCTCGGCTCAGGGCCGGCTCGCCGCCGCGGACCTGCGGATGCAGGTGGGGTCCAGCCGTTACGACACAGCCGTCCCCGCCGGCTACGTGCTGGCCGCCGCGCTGACGCCGAACCAGCGCGTCGAACGGGGCGCGACGGTGACCGTCGTGGTGTCCCGGGGCACCGAGCGGGTCCGGGTCCCCTCCCTGGTCGGGACCACGGACCAGGCCGCCCGGGCCGCTCTGACCGCGCTGGGCCTGTCGGTCGGGACCGTCACGCCCGTGGACTCCGCGGACCAGCCCGCCGGGCAGGTGGCGGCGTCGGTCCCGGCCTCGGGCGCGGCGGTCCCGGTGGGCGCGGCCGTCGCTCTCACGGTGAGCCGCGGCCCCGCCCCGGTGCAGGCGCCCGCTGTCGTCGGCAAGCCCCTCGTGCTCGCCCGGGCGGCGGCCGGCGCGGTGGGGCTGCCGGTCACCGTCGTCCCGAAGCCGTCCGTCACCGTGCCTGCGGGTGTCGTCGTGGCGCAGTCCCCCGGTGACGGTCCCGTCCCCGGACGGACGCCGATGACGCTGACGGTGTCGGCCGGCAGGCCGATGGTCCCGGTGCCGGCGGGACTCGCCGGGCTCCGCTCCGCCGTCGCGGCGAAGCGGCTGACCGACCTGGGTTTCACCGTCACGATCCGCCGCGCGCCCCAGTGGGTCGGGTTGGACCAGGTCTGGTCCGCCGGTGATCCCGCCGGGACCCGCCTGCTCTTCGGGAGCCCGATCGTTCTCAGCGTCGTCTGAGACCGCGTCGCCGAGAGTGGTCCGGGACCGGGAGCCACCCCGGTGACCGTCCGCGGCGATCCCTGGCCTGGGGACTCGCCCGTCGTCGGGTTCGAACGGAGGTCCGATGCGGTCCGTCACCCGCAGCGGTCCCGGCGACCTCACGGGTCCGGTCCGGACCGTTCGAGCCGTCACCTCTGCCGCCGTCATGCTGGTGCTCGCCGTCGGTGCGCATGCCGCGGCCGGTGGCATGGCGCCCGGTCCTTGGGTGACCGGGACGGTCCTCGTGCTGGTGGGCGTGGCGGCCCGTCCGCTGACCGGACGCGAGCGCGGCCCGGTGGCCGTGACGGCGGTGACCGCGGCCGCCCAGCTCGTCCTGCACGTCGCCTTCGGTCTCTCCATGGAGAGCGGCCGTGGCACCGGGGCGGTCATGACCCCGATGCAGGGTCATCTGCTCACCGGGCACGGTTCGGGGTGGATGGTCACCGCACACACCGGCGCCGGACTGGCCGCCGCCTGGTGGCTGCGCCGGGGCGAGGCGTGGGCCTGGCTTCTGGTGCTCCTGCTCGCGGGCTCCACCAGCCGAGTGCTCCGGTGGCCGATGCCGGGCCGGCGCCCGCACGCCGGTGACCCCCGGACCGCGACAGGGACGATCGTCCTCCCATCGTCGGGCGCTCACGACCTGCGGCCGAGCGGGAAGGCCCTGACCGGGGGACCACTGCGCCGGCGCGGTCCGCCGCGGGTGACGCGCGCCCCCGATGCGAGAGGCTCGTCCATGACCCACCCGACCCGTGCACGCCGTCCCCGTCTTCGTCGCCGCCTCCTCGCCGTCGGCGCCGCCGCCGCCGTTCTGGCCGGTGGCCTCGCGCTCACCACCGCCGGCACAGCGGCCGCGGCCCGCTCGCTCGGCGGGTCCGGCCTGGTGGTCGGCGTCCTCGGACTGGTCGCCGGCGCGGGAGCACTGCTGCCCGGGCGTCGTCGGGGCAACCGCTGATGCCCACGACCGCGAGGTCCGCGCGCGTTCCGACAGTGGGAGCGCTGCTCGCGTTCGCGCTGGCCGTGACCGTCGCCCCCACCGCGTCCGCACACGACGCGCTCGTCTCGACCTACCCGTCCGGCGGGTCGACGATCCTGACGATTCCCGACACGGTCGTGCTGCGTTTCGACCAGCCCTGCGCCGTGCTCGGCACCCAGGTCGTCGTGCTCGGGCCGGCCGGGAACGTCGCCTCGGGCGCTCCCCGGCTCGTCGACGACGACGTCCGGCAGGCCGTCGCGCCGGGCAGCCCCGCCGGCAGCTACACGGTGAACTGGCGGGTCACCTCCGCCGACGGGCACCCCGTCCAGGGGACGTTCAGCTTCACGACGAGCGCGAAGGCGCGGGGGACGCCACCGTCGCCGGACGGCACCGCGGGCGCCCGACCGCCGTCCGGCGCCACCGGACCGATCACCGGCGGTGACGCCCGACCCGGTGGCGGTTCCCGGACGACCTCGGTCGCGGTCGGTGTCGCTGTCGCGGCCGTGGCGGTCGCCGGCGCGGTGGGCGCGTTCGTCCACCGGCGGCGCCGTCGCGATGCCTGACCGGACGGGCCCGCGCCGGCGCACGGTGACGGCATCGCGCCCACGCACGTGCGCTGACGAAACTGCGTTGACGCCGCTCCGGTCCGCCTGATGGGCTGGCTCCACCGATCCCCCGATCCCAGGAGTCCGCTGTGCGCCGTTTCCTCACGCCCCTCGACGAGGTCACCACCGGCACCACCACCTCCGAGGACACGAGGACCTGTGCGGACACTGAACCTGGGGATCGTGGCGCATGTCGACGCCGGTAAGACCAGCCTGACCGAACGGTTGCTGTTCGCGGCCGGCGCCATCGACGAGCTCGGCAGCGTCGATGCGGGCAGCACGCGGACCGACTCCCTGGCGCTGGAGCGCACGCAGGGGATCACCATCCGGTCGGTGGTGGCCTCCTTCCGCCTGGGGGAGGTGACCGTCAACCTCATCGACACCCCCGGCCACCCCGACTTCATCGCCGAGGTCGAACGAGTGCTGGACGTTCTCGACGGCGCCGTGCTCGTGGTGTCGGCGGTCGAGGGCGTCCAGGCACAGACGCGCGTCCTGATGGGGGCGCTTCGCCGGCTGGCTGTCCCGACGCTCGTGTTCGTCAACAAGATCGACCGCCACGGAGCCCGCCCCGACGTGGTCCTGCGGGCCGTCGCCGCGAAGCTCACGCCCTCCCTCGTGCCGATGGGGACGGTCCGCGCCGCCGGGACCCGCGCGGCCGAGTTCGTCCCGTTGTCCTCCGACAGCTGGCGGTCCGCGGGTCTGGAGCAGCTGGCGGACCACGACGAGGCACTGCTCGAGGCATGGGTCACGGGCGGGCACGGTGTCTCCCCCGGACGGGTCCAGACCGCCCTGGCCGACCAGACGGGGCGCTGCGTGGTGCACCCGTTGTTCTTCGGCTCCGCCATCACCGGTGCGGGGATCGAGTCGCTCTCCGCAGGCATCACCCAGCCGCTGCCCGGCGCCACGGGCGACGTCGATGCCCCGGTGTCCGGCACGGTGTTCGCGATCGGGCGCGGTCGGGCCGGGCGCAAGCTCGTGCACGCGCGCCTGTTCGCCGGGACCGTGCGCGTCCGGGACCGGCTCGTCCTCGGTCCGGCGGCGACCCCCGGACGGGAGGCCGACGTCGGGCATGTGTCCACGGTGACCGGGGTCGAGGTCTTCGACGGCGGCCCACCCGCGGCGGCTCCGGCAGTCCACGCGGGGCAGATCGCTGTGCTGCACGGACTCGCCGGCGCCCGGGTGGGCGACGCGCTCGGCGTGGCCCGGGTCTCACCTCGCGGTGAGGGACACCGGTTCGCGGCGCCGACGCTGGAGGCCGTCGTGGTCCCGCGGTACCCGGCCGACCGCGTGGCCCTGCACACCGCCCTCGCGCAGCTCGCCGAACAGGACCCGCTGATCGGCTACCGCCTGGACGAGGCGCGGCACGAGATCCGCCTGTCGCTGTACGGGGAGGTACAGAAGGAGGTCGTCGCCTCGACGCTCGCCGACGAGTTCGGTGTCGAGGTGGACTTCCGCGGGACCGTGACGATCTGTGTCGAGCGCCCGCTCGGAACCGGCACTGCGGTGGAGGCCCTCGGCCAGGACGGCAACCCGTTCCTGGCCACGGTCGGGCTCCGGGTGGACCCCGCGCCGGTCGGTGCCGGTACGACCTTCCGGCTGGAGGTGGAACCGGGAGCGATGCCGCAGGCGCTCTTCACCGCCGTCCGGGAGGCCGTGACCGCCACGCTGACGGAGGGCCCGCACGGCTGGCAGGTCCTCGACTGCGCGGTCACGCTCACCCATACCGGGTACTGGGCCCGGCAGAGTCATGCCCACGCCACCTTCGACAAGGCGATGTCCAGCACAGCAGGAGACTTCCGGCTGCTGACGCCGCTGGTGCTGATGGCCGCGCTGTCCGAGGGGGGCGGGACCCGGGTCCTTGAGCCGGTGCACCGCTTCCACCTCACCGTCCCCGGAGACTCGCTGAGTGCGGTGCTCTCGGCCCTGGCCCGGATCCGTGGTGTCCCGCTCGGGTCGACCGCGATCGGGCCGGAGTACCGGGTGGACGGTGACATCCCGGCGGCCGCGGTCCACGAGCTCACCCGGCAGCTACCCGGGTTGACCCGCGGGGAGGGTGTGCTGCAGACCGCCTTCGACCACCACCGGCCCGTCGAGGGGCCGCCGCCGACCCGGGCCCGTTCCGGCGTGGACCCGCTCGACCGCAGTCGGTACCTGCTGTCCGTCAACGCCCGCGGCGACAGCAGACGGACCGATCAGTGAGTCCGGGCGGAGGATCGAGACGACGAGACCACCCGACCACCCCGGGATCGACGTCCAGCTGGTCCGAGCTCTGGTCGCCGGTCAGTTCCCGCGGTGGGCGGACCTGCCGGTCACCCCGGTGCGGCTCGGTGGGAACGACAACCGGACGTTCCGGCTCGGCGGGCGGCTCCTGGTCCGGCTGCCCAGCGCCGCCGGCTACGCCGCGGCCGTCGGGAAGGAGCAGCGCTGGCTGCCCGTTCTCGCGAATGCCGCGTTGCCGCTACCGATCCCGTCACCGGTCGCGGCGGGTGTGCCAGGGCTCGGGTACCGCTTCCCGTGGTCGGTGTACCGGTGGATCGAGGGGCGGACCGCGGCCGCCGGCCCGATCGGGGACCTCACCGTCCTCGCGACCGCGTTGGCCGGGTTCCTCGTCGCGTTGCAGCACGTCGATCCCACCGGCGGGCCGCCACCGGGGCCACACAACTCTCACCGGGGAGGCGAACTTGCCGGGTACGCGGACGAGACCGCCACCGCAATCCGTGCTCTCGGTGACGACACCGACGGCCCGGGCGGTGTGGGACAGCGCGATGAGCGAGCGGTGGACGGCCGGCCCGGTCTGGCCCGAGCCGGGACGCGTTCCGCACCGGGCTGGCGCTCGACCCGGGGACCTGGGCGCGCGGGCGGGGCTGGGCGCTGTGGAAGGCGTTGATCACCCTGGTCGGTGTCCGGTCGACCGACCCGGCCGCGGCGGCTGTCGCCCGCGGCATCCTCGACGAGGTCCTCGCCGACCACCGGCGTGAGCACCGCCCCCCTTGACCCGCCGGTGGGAGGGCGCAGGTGTACGGGGCAACTGCACACCAGCGTCCGTGGCGGGGGAACGGGCGCCGGGAGAGCTTGCGTGCAGAACGGCGGACGCCCAGCTGCTCACGGAGGCACGTCGTGGGTGCAAGCCACCCCGACAGGCGGACGGGGCGCACCGGATGACCGGTGTGCCCCGCCCGTGGGGTGATGTCCCGCTCCCGCCTGCGCCCGGTCAGCTCCTGGTGCCGTACACCGCCAGTTCGCTGCTGTCCAGGAACAGGCACCCGGAAGCGGTCGGCTGCGGGGTGCACACCGCCGAACCCACCTGGGGGTTCAGCATCGTGTAGCGGATCGCCCGGACGCCGTTCCCGGTGCCCGACCTCAGTGCGACGGCCGTCAGCTTCCGGGTGTCCGCCGCGGTGAACGTGCCGGCCGCCGCGAGGGTGAACGTGACCCCGTCCTTCGACGTCTCGATGCGGTAGCCGGCCGTCGAGGAGGACAGGTCGTCCCCGCAGGTCGCGCCCGGGTCCACTGCCAGGGTCGTGATGTCGACGGCCGTGGGGAGCTGCACGACCGCGAACCGGCGCTGCCCATCCGCGACGGAACCCCAGCCGGTGCCGAGCTCCTGGTCCAGCAGGTGCTCCGGTCCACAGCCGAAGCCGGTGAACTCGTCGCCGTTGCTGGCCGTGATGCCGGCACCGCCCGAGCTGGCCGCCCAGTCGCGGCGCAGCGCGACGTTCTGCCGGTTGACGCCGGCACGGACGCGCAGGGTCGTGGAACGCCCGTCGTACCCGGCGCCCGCGGCGTAGGCGTCGGGGTAGGTGCCCGGGAAGATCCCGGAGATGCTGAACCGACCGCCGGCACCCGTGGTCGTCGCGTAGCTGCCCGGGAACCCGGAGTCGTGACCGCCGAGGGCGACGCTGACACCGGCGATCCCGGCCCCGGACCGGTCGTCGGTGATCGCCCCGGACACGGTCGCCCGCGGAGTGGACGCCGGGGGGGGTGTGGCGAAGTCCTCGACGGGTGTGACGTCGGCGCCGCTGCGGACCCCGGCGAAGAACCCCATCCCCCGGGCGGCGAACACCGACCAGATCGCGGCGACGTGACGTCCGCCGTTGATGGCCTGATCGGCCTGCAGGATCGCGTTGCGCATGTCCAGGAAGGACGGGTCGGCCGGGGACAGCTCCATCGCCCGGGTCACGAGGGATTCGCTCAGCATGCTGCCGAGACGGGTCCGCAGGTCCCACAGCGTCTCGCCCCAGATCTCACCGTCGGCGTGCACCTCGGGCCCACCGATGATCTTCCCGAAGTCGCCGAAGGTGTACCCGCCGCGTCCGGCGCCCCTGGTGCCGGCGCACCTCGTCGAGGTGGTCCCGACGGCGCAGTCCAGCGGCTGGGTGCGGATGTAGTCCCCACCCGCGCCGACGTACTGGCCGACCCGGAGCTCACCGCTGGCGGCGGTGTCCTTCTCCTGTCCGGTGGCGACGAGGTAGTCGACGGCGTACCAGTCCGACCAGGCCTCCCCCAGGGAGCCGGCCTGCTGGCTGTTCAGCGTGGAGACGCCGGTCGCATCGACGACGAGCCGGTTCGACAGGCCGTGGGTGTACTCGTGGTAGACGATGTCGGCCTCGTCCGCGCCGCTGACCGGGATGAATGGGTCCTGGGCGGGGTAGGTGGTGCCCGGCTGGTGGAACAGGTACATCTGCATCCGCGGCGCCTGCCCATCCGGCGGGGTCGACATGTTCGCGTTGTCGATGTGTCCCCCGTCCGGCTGGCCCGCTGTGGTCGCGGCACCGTCCAGGGGCTCGTCCTGGACCGGGTCACCGCCCAGACCCCGGCCCGTGGCGTTGCGCAGCTGGAAGTTGCCCGCCGCCTCGGTGAAGCCGATCGGTGCCGCGGCGAGATGGTCGTGGAAGGCGTTGACGAAGTAGAAGTTCTGTGTTGCGGTCTGAGCGCGGTTGGTGCGCCACGAGCCGGCCACCGAGGGGTCCCAGGTGCAGACGAACGGTGCGCAGGACCTGCCACCGGGCTTGACGGGAGTCAGCGGGTAGACGTAGGTCCCCGCCTCGTTCGGCAGGACCTCCTCGGTCGGCCCGGCCGCGTTGTCGTCGTTCACGTCGCTGTAGGTGTGGACGTTGTTCCCGAACAGGGTCGGTGAACCCTGGTTCAGCCAGCCCTTCGCGCTGAGGTCGACCGTGACCGCCGTCCCGCCGACGGGGGCGCCCGGGTAGTTCGTGAACACCTGCGCTGTCGGTTTCGGCAGCTGCGCTGTCGGTTTCGGCAGCGGCGTCGCCGCGACCGGCGCGGCGAGGTCACTGCTCAGCGGCTTGCGCAGCAGCGCTCGCCCGGTCTCGGCGTCGACGACCTGCAGCTCCGGACGGTCGATCGACATCAGGACGACCTGGTAGGCCGGACGGATCCCGCCCGGCGTCGCGAACAGGACCCGCTTGGCGGTGTCACCTCTCGCCGGTGCGGTCCGCGTGACGGCCAGGTCCTTCTTGGCTGCGGTGACCGCGGCCCTGCCGGTCAACCGGACCGGCGCCGACGGGGCGGTGAGACCACGGACCGGCGAGCCCTGCACGCTGATCAACCGACCGTCGGCGGCGACGTTGGCCTTCAGTCCGTTGCCGTAGAGGGGCACGGCACCGACCGACTGGGTCCAGGACAGGTGGTGCAGGCCGGCCACGTCGACGTATTCCCGACTCAGGGACAGCTTCGCCAGGTCGGCCGCAGCGAGCCCGAACACGCCGGGGTGGGCGCGGACGTAGGCCAGCGCGACATCCGCGGCACGGGCGCGGCTCGGCCCCGTGAGGAAACCGTCGAGACGTGCGACCTGGCGCGGGGTGCCGGTCAGGCCGTCGACGGCGACCAGGGCCTGGGCGCCGAGGCCGCGGACGAGTGCCTGCGTCGCCGGAGCCGCCTGGGCACGGGCCGACCGCGCGGCCATCGCGCGCTGCTGGGCGGCGTTGCCGACCCGCGCGTCGTAGGTGACCGCGGGGTCGGTCACCGGGCCGGTGGGTGTCCCGACCGCGGCCGGTGTGACCGGCATGGATGCGGCGGGGGTGCCGACGCGCTGCGGACGTGGTGTCGCGGTCGCTGTGGCCGCGGCGACGGCACTACCGCCGAGCATCGCTGCGACCGCCGAACAGACGGCGACGCGGCGGAGGGGTCCTGGACGGATCACTGCAGCTCCTCGAGTGGTTCGGGGCGGGCTTCGCGCTGTCCGCGTCGTCCCGTGACCGGAGCTTCACATCCCGCACCGACAGACACGCCGATCGGCGGCAACGACTTCCCACGGTTGAGTCCGCCCGGGTCGTCCCCAGAGGGGCCCCGTTGATGATCGTCATGGAGCGGACCCCCGCGGGGTCGCTCATCGCAGCGACCAGGGATCTGCTCGTGTCATCGGTGGTCCTGTCCGTCGGGGCCCTGTCGATGACCACGACGTCCTACGACGGCGGGGCCGATATCGGCGGGGTGCTCGCGGTCCGCACCGGCGTGAGCGGGGTGCTCGTGTCGGCCTGACTCTTCCTGACCGCCGTGATCCAGCTGGTCGTGAACGCTCGACGCCACTCCAAGGTCGTTCCGCTCCCGTAGCAGGGATCCCGTGACAGACCAGCGACGCCGACGGTCAGACGCGGGGGCCGAGCAGCTCCGCCACCTGGAACGCCAGCTCGAGGGACTGGTTGCGGTTCAGCCGCGGATCGCACAGCGTCTCGTACCGGCTGGCCAGGTCTGCCTCGCCGAGGCTGTCGCCACCGCCCACGCACTCGGTGACGTCGTCCCCGGTCAGCTCGATGTGCAGCCCGCCCGGCCAGGTCCCGGTGGCCCGGTGCACCTCGAAGAACCCGCGCACCTCATCCAGCACGTCGTCGAACCGCCGCGTCTTGTAGCCGTTGGCGCTGGTGTACCCGTTTCCGTGCATCGGGTCGCACACCCACCCGACCACGGCACCGCTCGCGGTCACCTTCTCCAGCAGGGGTGGCAGCAGGTCCCGCACCTTCTCCGCGCCCATCCGGACGACGAACGTCAGCCGGCCGGGGGTGCCGTCCGGGTCCAGGCGCTGGATCAGGCGCAGGGCGTCGTCGGCGGTGGAGGTCGGGCCGAGCTTGACCGCGACGGGGTTGGCGATCCGGGAGGCGAACTCGATGTGCGCGCCGTCCGGGTGCCGCGTGCGCTCCCCCACCCAGACCAGGTGCGCGGACGTGTCGTAGGGGATGCCGGTCCGGGAGTCGACGCGGGTCATCGGCAGCTCGTAGTCCAGCAGGAGGGCCTCGTGGCTGGTGAAGAAGTCGACCGTGCGGAACTGCTCCGGGTCCACCCCGCAGGTCCGCATGAACGACAACGCCCGCTCGATCTCCCCGGCGAGGGCCTCGTACCGCTGGCCGATGCCGGAGTTCGCGACGAAGTCCCGGTTCCAGGAGTGGACCTGGCGCAGGTCGGCGTACCCGCCGGAGACGAACGCCCGCAGCAGGTTGAGCGTCGCCGCGGACGCGTTGTAGACCCGGGTCAGGCGCGTCGGGTCCGGGGTCCGGGAGTCCTCGTCGAAGGCGAACCCGTTCACCGACTCCCCTAGGAAAGCGGGCAGGGTGACGTCGCCGCGGGTCTCGACCCCGCTGGAACGCGGCTTGGTGAACTGCCCGGCCATCCGGCCCAGCTTGACCACGGGAACGGAGCTGGCGTACTGCAGGACCACGGCCATCTGGAGCACGGTCTTCAACCGCGCCCGGATCGCCTCGGCCGTGACCCCGGCGAAGGTCTCCGCGCAGTCGCCGCCCTGGAGCAGGAACGCCTCGCCCCGCGCCACGCTGCCCAGCCGGTCGCGCAGGTTGTCGCACTCCCCCGCGAAGACCAGCGGCGGCATCGTCGCGAGCTCGGCGCGGGAGCGCGCGGTCGCGGCCGGGTCGGGCCAGGTGGGCTGGTGGCCGGCGGGCCGGGCGAGCACGGCAACACGCAGCGCGTCCAGCAACCGGGTCTTCTCCTGCGGGGTGACGACGGACTCGGCCGGCGTCGGTGCGAGCGCGTTCGACATGCCGTCAGGGTAGGTGGCCAGGTGCCGCCGGACCGGTGGTCGGCCTCACCCGAAGAACAGGCCCGCCTCGGCGTACTCCGCGGCGTCGACCACCTTCAGCGTGCCGGTCGCCTCCGACAGCGGCACCCGCACGACCTGTGTCCCGCGCAGCGCGGCCATCACGCCCCAGTCCTCGTCCGCCACCGCCTGGGCGGCCACCACACCGAGCTTGGTGCCCAGCCAGCGGTCGTAGGCCGTGGGCGTTCCACCACGCTGGATGTGGCCCAGGACCACCGCGCGCGTCTCGAACCCGGTCTGGGATTCCAGTTCCGCGGCCAGCGCCTCCCCGACGCCGCCGAGGCGCACGTGGCCGAATGCGTCCGTGGACCCCTCCCGTCGGGACATCGACCCCTCGGCCGGGGTGGCACCCTCGGCCACCACGATCAGGGCGTACCCGGCCTCGGCATGGGCCGACCGGACCTGGTCGGCGACGGCCGGTGCGTCGAACGGGACCTCCGGGACGAGGATCGCGGTCGCGGAGCCGGCGATCCCGGTGCGCAGCGCGATCCAGCCCGCGTGCCGTCCCATCACCTCGACGACGATCGTGCGGTGGTGGCTGCGCGCGGTGGTGTGCAGACGGTCGACGGCCTCGACGGCGACGGACACGGCCGTGTCGTAGCCGAACGTGTAGTCGGTCGCGGACAGGTCGTTGTCGATGGTCTTCGGCACCCCGACGACGTGCACACCGAGGTCGGCCAGTTTCGTGGCCACCCCGAGGGTGTCCTCGCCGCCGATCGCGACCAGGGCGTCCACCCCCGCAGCGGCCAGGTTCGCCACGATCTTCTCGGGGCCGCCGTCGAGCGTGAACGGGTTGGTCCGCGAGCTGCCGAGGACGGTGCCGCCGACGGGCAGGATGTCGCGCACCCCGTGGGGATCCAGGCTGCGGGTCCGGTTGTCCAGGACCCCGCGCCATCCGTCGAGGAAGCCGACCGCGGTGTTGCCGTGTTCGACGGCCGCCACGGTGACCACCGCACGGATGACCGCGTTGAGGCCGGGGCAGTCCCCACCGCCGGTGAGCAGTCCGATGCGCATGGTGGTGTGGAGTCCTCCCCTGTGGCGGCACCCGACGGCTGCGACGGGGCGGTCGGCACCCTAGCCAGCGCCGGTCAGCGGACCGACGCGCCACCGTCCGGGCGGCCGACGTCGCGGGCGTCCAGATCCGAGCGCTCCTGCCCGGACAGGGCCCCGACCGCGGCCATCACCTGCTCGGTGACCTCCCGCAGGCGCTCCCGGTCGGGGGTGCTCTCCGGACCGAACACCAGCGGGGTGCCGAAGCGGATCTCCGGCCTGCCCAGCCGGAGGCGCGTCGAGTGGGGCCGGAGGCGCGTCGAGTAGGGCCGGACGCGCCCCGGGTGGGGCGCGATGCGCGTCGAGGGGGACGCGAGCACCCGGTCGGTGCCGACCAGCCCCACCGGCACGACGGGGGCACCGGTGGCGAGCGCGACCCTGGCCACCCCGGTCCGGCCGCGGTGCAGGAGGCCGTCCGGGGACCGGGTGCCCTCCGGGAAGATCCCGAACACCTCACCGGCCGCGAGCAGCACGCGGGCCGACGCGAGCGCGGCATCCGCGGCGGTGCCCCCCGACCGGTCGACCGGCACCTGGTGCAGGGACAGGAAGAAGGACGCGCTGAGCCGGCCGAGCACCCCTGGGCCGGTGAAGTACTCCGACTTCACGACGTAGCTGATGGGCCGGGTCACCACCGTCGACAGGAGGACCGGGTCCGCCAACGAGAGGTGGTTCGCCACCAGGATCACCGGGCCGGTTCGGGGCACGTTGGCCCGCCCGCGCACGCGCGGACGGATCAGCAGACGGATGACCGGGACGGCGATCAGCAACCGGATCAGCCGGTACACCATGGCCAGCCCCGCCCCCTGCCGCCCCTGCCGGCCGCGGCCCTAGCCTTCCACCGTGACCTCGTCGGCGCCCGTGCGACCCGGCGCCGAGCCCTTCACGGCCGATGCCGGGCCCCCCGTCATGTCCCCCGGCGGTGGCGACGAGCCGGGTGACCGTCCGGTCGGCGTGCTGCTGGTGCACGGGTTCACCGGGTCGCCCGCCGCCCTGCGTCCCCTCGGCGTCGAGCTCGCCGCCCACGGCTACTCCGTCAGGGTCCCGTTGCTGCCCGGGCACGGGACCCGCTGGCAGGAGGCCGACGGGACCGGCTGGCCCGACTGGTACGCGGCCGTGGAGGCGGCGTTCGACGAACTCCGCGCGAGGTGCCGCGCCGTCGTCGTCGGCGGGCTGTCGATGGGCGGCGCGCTGGCCCTGCGGCTGGCCGAGCAGCGCGGGTCCGACGTCGCCGGACTGGTGCTGGTGAACCCTGCCATCGCCAGCGCGGACCCGCGCCTGCGGGTTCTCCCCGTGCTGCGTCGACTCACCTCGTCGGCCAGGGCGATCGGCAACGACATCGCCGCGGGTGGGGACGAGGTGGCCTACGACAGGACCCCGCTGCGTGCGCTCGCCTCCGGGACCCGCTTGTGGCGCCTGGTCCGAGCGGACCTCACCCGGGTCGACCAGCCCCTGCTGGTCTTCCGGTCCAGCTGCGACCACGTCGTCGACGGGTCCAGCGTGGCGCTGCTGAGGGCGTGGACCCGATCCGCGGACGTCGAGTGGGTGTCGCTCGCCCGCAGTTACCATGTGGCGACGCTCGACCACGACGCGCCCGGGATCACTGCCCGGACCCTGTCGTTCGTCGAACGGATCAGCCGGCTGGGAGCAGACGCAGCCGTCCACGAGGTCCCGGCGACCGGGAGGACCCCCTGATGCGGCAGAACGGACTGCGAGCGTCGTCCTTCGTGGCAGTGGCCGATGTCGACCCCCGGATAGCCGACCAGCTGCTGGATCTGCTCGCCTTCGCCCACGTCGCCGCGTACGCCGAGCCGGTTCCCGGCCGTGTCGGGGTCTACCGGGACCACCATGTGCCGACTCGTCCGATCGACCGCCTCTGGGTCGACCGCGAGGCGACCGGGCCCGCGCGTGAGGTGCTGGACCGGAGCCTGGCCCACTTGCACGCGGAACTGGAGACGGCCATCGCCGAGGGCGTGCTGGCCGGGGGGACCACCCCCGACCGCCGGGAGCGCACGGCCGTCCGACCGGCCGATGCGTCACCCGCCGAACCCGCGACTGCGGCCGCGACCGGTGACGAGGTGTCCTCGACCGGGCGGCGCCAGCCCGGCGAACCGCTGCTGGACCGTGCGCCGCAGCCGGACCCGACGGCTTTCGACGTCCGGGCAGCCGGTGACAGACCCGCGGCGGACGGTCCGACAGGCGGCACGACGGGCCAGCGCCAGATCGTGGAGCCCGATGCGGGCGGCCGAACGGACGAGGGTCGGGACGTGGACGGTCCCCAACAGGTGGGGGATGCTCGGCCGGTGGACGACAGGCCGCCGACGGACGACGGCCGCGCCGCCGCACGTGGTGAGGGTGCGGCCCCACGCGCCGACGACGCGGCCGCGACCGAGGCACTCACCGGCGGCGGCCCGGACCACGGCTCGCCACACCCCGGCGAGCCGGACCCCGGCGCCCCGGCGGACGGATCGGTGGCCGGCTCGGCGCCCCCGCATCACCCGGACGGCGACCTGGACCAGGCCGCGGTAGACGCTCGCTGGCGCGAGATCGTCGCCCGATGGGACGGCCCGCCCGCCGAGAGCGGCGGTTCCGAGCAGGCCCCGCCGTCCACCAGGCGATGGTCACCCGCGACACCCGTGCCGAAGCCGCCGGACCAGCGACCTACTTGGCCGCCGGCGGCTCCGCGGCCAGGGGACCGTCGCCGGACCGACCGGGGGCCGGTCGACCCGGCCCGTCGTCGGGACCACCGGGCGACCGAGGACCCTGGCGGTCCGCCGAGCCCACGCGCCCACACAACCGCCCCCGAGGACGAGCACTTCTCGCCGCCGCTCCCCGCCTCCCATCCACCGCTGGAGAAGACGACCCGGCTCGGGTGGGCCGGCCTGGTGGCCGGCGTCGTCCTGCTGGTGGTGGTGGTGGCCGTCGGGAGTGAGACGCTCCCGCGATGGCTTCCGCTGGTCGGGGTCGCGTTGCTCGTCGGTGGCTTCGTCGCCCTCGTCAGCCGGCTGCACCGCAGCTCACCGGACGAGGACGATCACGACCCGGACGACGGCGCGGTCGTCTGACCGCCGGCGTCACCCGACGCGGTCTCCCAGCACTGTCGTCCGCCGACGCGGTCGTCCCGCGGTCAGGCGGGCCGACCTCGCGTCCTCTCGACCCGCCTGGGTCGACGCCGCCGTGATCGGCTGAACAACCGGGTCGACGCCCGCGCGAGGTCGGCTGCGCCGATCAGTCCGGCGTTCACACCCAGCGAGGTCCGGACGATCCGCGCCTCCGGCCGGAAGCCACGCCCGGTGAGCGTGCGGCGGAAAGCGTCCCGCGCCGGTTCGAGCAGCAGGTCACCCGCCCCGGACACCCCGCCGCCGATGACGAAGGCGCCCGGGTCCAGGGCGGCGGCGAGGTTGGCCAGCCCGATCCCGAGCCACCGGCCCATGTCCTCCAGCAGCTCCCGGGCCGCGGCGTCACCGTCACGCGCGGCCTCGGTGACCAGCGGACCGGTCACCGCGTCCGGGTCACCACCGGCGCGGGTCAGGAGGTCGTGGGCCACGGGCGAGCGCGCTGACGCCAGTTCGCGCGCGTCCCGGCGCAGCGCGTTCCCGCCCGCGTACTCCTCCCAGCAGCCGCGGTTCCCGCACCCGCAGCGATGCCCGCCGGGGACCACCACCATGTGGCCGAACTCCCCTGCCAACCCGGACCTGCCGCGGTAGAGCTCGCCGTCGAGCACGATGCCTCCGCCGATCCCGGTCCCGAGGTTCACCAGCACCATGTGGTCCTCACCCTGACCCGCGCCGAACCGCCACTCCGCCCACGCCGCGGCGTTCGCGTCGTTCTCCACGACGACCCGGCGGCGGGTCCGGCGTTCCACCGCGTCGCGGAGCGGCTCGTTGCGCCACGCCAGGTGCGGGGCGAACAACACCGAGCTGCCGGTCCCATCGACGAAGCCGGCCGCACCGATGCCGATGGCAGCCACGACGTGCCGGCCGGTCAGCTCTGCGACCACGTCGGCGATCGCGTCCTCGGTCGCCTTCGGACTGTGGGTCGGGGTCTGCCGGCTCAGCGACTCCAGGATCGAGCCGTCGGGGTCGACGACGCCGGCCTTCACGTTGGTGCCGCCGACGTCGATCCCCACGGTGAGCACGTCCGCGACCCGCTCAGCCGGTCCGGTCGGCGGAGCCGCGCCCGACACGGTCGGCGGAGCCGCGCTCGACCCGGTCGGCGGAGCCGCGTTCGACCCGGTCGGCGGAGCCGCGCCCGGCAACCGGCCCGGTCAGGCGGAGGTCGGCGACCACGGGTAGGTGGTCGGTGGCCACCACCAGGTCGTCGGCGTGGACGTCGGGGACCCGCAGGGACCGGCCGGGGACCCCGACGGCCAGCACCTCGACCGAACCCGAGGTCCAGATCGCGTCGAGCCGTCGATCGGAGTGCCGGGCCGGGAAGGTGGGTTCGGCGTCGGCACCTGCTGCTGCGGTTGCAGCGTCGGTGAGTCCCAGCTCGGAGATCCGCCGCCACCCGGGCCCGCCCGGCACCTCGTTGAGGTCACCGGCGACCACGACGGCCCCGGCGCGGGACCTGAGCTCCCCGACGACGACAGCGAGCAGTTCCGCGTAGCGCAGCCGGTCGGCTGGGTTCGGCGGCAGGTGGACCCCGGCGATCCCGAGCGGACGGCCGCGGACCCGGAAGACCCCGGCGGCGATGCCGCACGCCGGCGTGCCCACCGGCGTCGGGAACCGCTGGGACCAGGTGAGCACCGAGTCGACGCGCATGTGGCCGAGCACCACGTTGGTCCCCGCCGGCGGCCCGCCGCCACCCAGCCAGAGCAGGGCCGTCTCGCGGGCGAGCCGCGCCGCCGCGGACCTCCAGCGCAGCCGGCCGGGCCCCTCCTGAACGGTGACCAGGTCCGGGGCCACAGCCCGCACGACCCGCCCGAGCGCCGCCCGGTCTCGCTTGGCGGACGCGACGTTGTACGTCAGGAGCCGGACTCGGCCGTCGTCCTGCGCGGGCCCGGATGCGTCGGTCACGCCAGGATCATCCCAGCCCGCCCGTCCGGTCGAGGCCGAACGGACGCTCAGCCCGGGCGGACCGCGCCGGCGTAGTCGCTGGTGAACAGGTTGGAGACCCTGACGCCGGTCCGCGGGTTCAACGCATTGATCATCTTGCCACCCCCGATGTAGAGGCCGACGTGGCTGACCGGGGAGTAGAAGAACACCAGGTCCCCGGGTCTGAGGTCGGCCGGGGCCACCTTGCGTCCGGTCGCGTACTGCTCGGCCGCGGTCCGCGGCAGCGTCACCCCGGCCTGCTGCCAGGCTCGCAGGATCAGGCCCGAGCAGTCGAAGGAGTCCGGCCCGGTCGCCCCCCAGACGTAGGTCCCCCCGAGCTGGGCGGCCGCGAAGGCGAGGACCGCGGCGACCTTGTCGTTGGCGACCACGGGCTGCGCGATGCCCGGCGCGGTCCCGGCCCGCGGCCCCGGCCCCGGCACGATCCCGATGTCCGGGACGGTCCCGTCGGCACCACCGGTCAGGAGCCGATTGTTGGACCCGTCCCCGGCGCCTGTGCTGTCGTGACCGGGGACGCCTCCGGTTCCCCCGACAGCCGCCGAGGCGGGCACGGGGCGGAGCAGCTCGGCGGCCGCGCTGGCCAGCAGCGTGCGGGCCTGCGCCCGATCGGCCGCCGCGGCCACGGCGGCGCGCGCCGAGAGCTCGGCCTGCTGGGCGACGGTCAACCGGCTGACGACGGCTCGCGCTGTGACGACCTCACGGTCCAGGGCCGCCCTGTCCGCGGTGCGCCGAGCAGCGACGGCGTCGGCTGCGCGCGCGGCCGCGGCGACCCGGTCCTGTTCGACCCTCAACCGGGCGGTCCCCTGCCGGAGGGATCCGAGCTGGCGCAGCTGGCCGTCCTGGACCACCCGGCTGGTGGACAGGGTCCGCAGGAACTGGTCGGCGTCGTCGGCGAGCAGCAGCCGGGTGGTCAGGCCGAGCCCGCCGCTGCGGTACGTGGCGGCGGCCTGGTTCCCGATGGCGCTCTGCAGCTCGTCCACGGTCACCTGCTGGGCGTCCGCTGCTGCGCGGGCCGCGGCCAGCCGTACTGCCGCCGTGCCGGCTCGGGCCACGGCGTCGTTGACGGCCTCGGCGGCGACCTCGGCCCGGCGGTAGGCCGCGTCGACCCGGGCTTCCGCCTGCTCGATGGTCGACGAGGCCGGAGGACGACCGGCCGGCACCCGGGTTGCCGCCGGGGTTGTGGCCGGGATGGCGGCCGGGAGCGGCGGGACGGACGGCGCAGCCGTGGCGGTCCCGGCGCAGGCCAGCGTGAGGACCGTGGTCACCCCCAGCGCGGCGACTTGCCGGCAGGACGATCGGGCCAGCGCCCGCACGCCTGCACGGCGCCCTACCGAGCCATCCGGGCGGGCGGCGCTGCTCAACGCTAACTCCTGGGTCGTGGTGTCCGCGCGGGTCGGGGTCCGGCGTGAAGGCCACCGTAGGCAACCTCCGCCGGTACCGGACGGCGACGCGGTGGCCGGTGGACGTGGACGCACGTGGACGCTCAGCACACGCGGTCGTGGCGCAGCGGAGGCACCAGACCCGAGCGGGCCAGCACCCCCAGCGCCGCAACCTGGTCGACCCCCATGCGCACCGGCGGCGCGGGCATCCCCAGCACCACGGTCATCACGCAGTCGCCGCACCCGGGGCCGCGCACCGCACAGGTGTCGCAGTCGACGAGCACCGCCGAGCCGTCGGTCGACGAGGTGGACCCGCGGCCCGGCGACACGTCCGGACTGTCGTCCCACAGGGGCGCCGCGCTCTCACCGCCGCCCCGAGCGCGGATGGTGCGGCTGGTCCGTCGATCGGCCATCGGTCCTCCTCCGGCGGGTACGTGCCCGGTCTGCTGACCGGCGCCCCGCACGCTAGGGACGGCCTCCGACAGAACGGGCACGCGGCTGCAGCTGCCGGCGCCGACGCGGTCAGACGGCGCGGCCCGCCAGCAGCCGCGCGGTCAGGACCGAGGACGGGGCCGCCCGGGCCCCGGCCCGGCGGACCCCCTCGGCGACCTCCCGGTCGCTGGACACGACGACCACGGGTCGGCCGACGGGCTCCGCGCGGGCCATCGCCCGGATCACGACGTCGGCGGTCACGCCCTTCGGACTGAACCGCACCCGGACTCCCCGCACCGCGGCGGCCGGGACCGCCGTGACGTCGGACCCGTCGAAGACGACGGTGACCTCGGCGCCGGTCTGGCCGGCGAGAGCGGCGAGCACCCGCACCAGCTGCGCCCGCTGCTCCAGGAGGGTGAGCGTCGGCACCGCCGCCTTCGTCACGTTGTAGCCGTCGACGATCAGATGGGCACCGGGGAGCGCGAGGAAGCGGGGCAGCAGCGCCGGGTCGTCCCAGCGCAGGACCGCGTCGGCGCCCGGCTCGCCCGGGGCCCGGGCATCGACCGCGTCGGCGGGCATGGACGGCGCACTCGCGGGGATCGCAAGCTCGGCCGCCAGTCCGTGGGCGGCGCCGACGACGGTGTCGACCAACAGCCGGAGCCGGGTGTCCGCGGCGGCGCGGTCCCGGCGACCGTCCCGGCGACCGTCCCCGACCGCCAGCTCCAGCTCTGCCACCCGAAGTTTCAGGCGGCGTTCCCCGGCGGCCGCGGCGACCCCGTCCGCGACGGCCCGCGCCGCGGCCGCGTCCCGCTGCCGTTCGGCGTCCAGCAGGCGTTCCCCGGCCGCCGCGGCGACCCGGACCGCGCGCTGGGCCTCGCTCCGGGCGGCAGCCAGCTCGGCCCGCAGGGAGTCCGTCTCGGACCGGGCGGCCGCGCGGTCCCGTCGCGCGTCGGACCGCGCCGCCGCGAGGGCTTCCGTGAGCCGGACGGTCGCGAGGTCGGCCACGGACCGCGCAGGGGTCACCGGGGGCACGGCCGCGAGGGTGTCGACCCATCCCGGCGGGCGCGTCAGCCACGCCACCGCGGCCGCCTCGACCGGCGGTGTGCCCGCTGTGGGCCAACCGGGCGTTCCGGGCCCACCGAGCGCGTCGGCGACCCGCTGTCGGAACAGCGCGTCGTCGGCCAACACGGCGGTCAGGACCGGCCCGGCGAGCTCGGCCCGACGTCGGGCCGCGAAACGGACGAACGACCGCAGCCTCACCGGTACCTCGCGCGCCGGGATGTCACCGAGGCGGCTGGCCGCGAGTCCCACGACGCGGCGCCGCACCCGCTCGTCGAGTTCCGTCAGCCCGGGACCGGCCTGCTGTCCGGCCTCGTCCGGGCGCCCCGCGGCGGCGACGTCCCCGTCCTGGTCGGCCATCCCCCGATCCTGTCCGACCCGGCTCCTACCGTCCGACGGGTGACCATGATCGGGACGGCCCGCGACGAGGCACGCACCGCCCCGGCGGGGCCGGACGGGCACGGGGACGCGGACGCGGACGCCCAGCCGCTGCGCGAGACGACCTTCGTCGTGATCGACCTCGAGACCACGGGCGCGTCCCCCGTGTCGGACCGGATCACCGAGATCGGCGCGGTCAAGGTCCGCGGCGGTGAGGTGATCGGTGAGTTCGCCACCCTCGTGGACCCGGGAGTCCGAGTGCCGGCAGATGTCGCCGGACTGACCGGGATCACCGACCTGATGGTCTGCTCCGCGCCCCCGCTGTCGGCGGTGCTGCCCTCGTTGCTGCACTTCGTCCAGGAGTCCGTCGTGGTCGCCCACAACGCGCCCTTCGACATCGGCTTCCTGCACGTGGGCTGCGCGGCGACCGGTCGGGTGTGGCCGCGGACGGTCGTGGTGGACACCGTGCGGCTGGCCCGTGCCGCGCTGGGACCCGAGGAGGTCACCGACCGCCGCCTGGGCACCCTGGCCTCGTTCTTCCGGGGCACCGTGACCCCGGACCACCGCGCCCTGACCGACGCCCGCGCGACGGTCGAGGTACTGCACGGGCTGCTGGAACGGCTCGGCCGCCGGGGCGTGCACACCCTCGGTGACCTGAGAGTCCACTCCGGGCACGAGACGACGGCCCAGATCGCGCGACGCCACCTGGCCGACCCACTGCCGCGTACCCCCGGGGTGTTCACCTTCCGCGACGACACCGGCGGGGCACTGTTGACCGGTCGTGCCGAGGACCTGCGCGCGGACGTGCGCCGCCATTTCACCGGGCTCCAGACGCGGGTGCGCGTCCTGGAGGCGATCGGCCTGACGGCGACGGTCGACGCCGTCCCGTGCCGCACCACCCTGCAGGCGCAGCTCTGCGAACACGGACGCCTGGCCGCGGAACGACCCCGGGTGTGCTCCCCACCGCCCGGTGCCCGGTGGTGGGTCACCGCACGGCCGGGGCGGCCGCTGCAGCTGACGACCGTGGCCGACGACGGAGTGCGGACAGCCGAGCCGGACACGGGCGAGCTGCTCCGGACGCTCGGCCCGTTCCCGTCCCGGGCCGCCGCCCGGTCGGCGGCCGATGCGGTGACGGCCGCCGGGCGGGACAGCCGGCCGGCCGGCCTCGCCGACGTGGCCGCCATCCGGTCGGCCGGCGCGGCCGGGCTGACGGACTACCTGAGCGCCGCGGCTCACGCACACCGGCTCCGCGCGCTGCGGGCCGCCGCGGTCCTGGTCGCGGCAGCCCCGACAGCCGGGGGCGGCTGGGACGTGAACGGCTTCGTCCGCGGGATGCTGGTCGCCGCCGAGCGGGTACCCGCCGGCGACCACCCGGGCGGCGCCGCGGGTCGGGTCCTTGACGCGACGGGCCTGGTGACCGCCGACGCGACCTCCGTGCCGGACCTCGGCTCCCTGGATCTGGTCGACGCCTGGTTGGACGGACCGGGCGTACGCCTGGTGGCCCTCGACGGCACGTGGGCCTGCCCCCTGCTGCTGGCGCCCCTCACCACTGGGTCGCGGCCGCCCACCGCGTGAGCAGCGCGTCGGCCCGTCCGTCGTCCAGCGCCGCGGCAGCCCGCACCAGCCCGGCGGAGACCGCGGCGTCCAGTCCGCCGCCGAAGCTCGACTCCACGGCGAGTGCGGCCGCCGCGTTCAGCAGGACGATGTCGCGCACCGGGCCGCGAGCCCCGCGCAGGACGTCCCGGACCACGGCCGCGTTCGCGGTCGGGTCACCACCGCGCAGGTCCGTGGGAGCCGCCCGCGCCAGGCCGAAGTCCAGCGGGTCCAGCGACCGGCGCTCCACCCGGCCGCCGCTGACCACGCGGACGGTCGAGGTGGTCGTCGTCGTCAGCTCGTCGAGCCCGTCGTCGCCCCGTACCACCAGGGCGTCCACGCCGCGGCCGGCGAAGACGTCGGCGACCAGGACGGCAGCCCGGGCATCGGCGACACCGACCAGAGAGGCGGCCGGGGCGGCCGGGTTGGTCAGCGGACCCAGCAGGTTGAAGAACGTACGCACCCCGAGCTCACGGCGAACCGGTGCGGCGTGGCGCAGCGCGGGGTGGAACGCCTGGGCCATGCAGAAGGTGATCCCCACCTCCGCCGCGATCTCGACGACCCGCGCCGGCCGCGGGGTCAGCGCCACCCCGAGTGCGTCCAGGGTGTCCGCCGCCCCGGACAGGCTGGAGGCGGCCCGGTTGCCGTGCTTGACGACCAGCGCACCGGCCGCCGCGGCGACGATCGCGGCCATCGTCGACACGTTCACGGTCCCCGCCCGGTCCCCGCCCGTCCCGACGACGTCCAGCGTCCGGCCCGGCACCTCGATCCGGACGGCGTGGGCCAGCATCGCCTCGGCGAGGGCGGCGAGTTCGGCCGCGGTCTCACCGCGGACGGCCAGCCCCACGGCCAGTCCTGCCATCTGGGCCGGTGTCGCCCGCCCCTCGAGGACCTCCCCGAAGGCCCACAACACCCGGTCCCGGTCAAGCTCCCGGCCCGCGGTCAGCTCCGACAGGACATCGGGCCAGGAACCCGGGTGGGCCGCCGCGCCAGGACCAGGAGCAGGTTCCGGACCGGCAGCGGTCACACCCGGGCGGAGGCGCCGGCCAGGCGGGCGCGGATCAGGGTGGCCGCTGTCTCCGCGAGCAGCTCGGGGTCCATCGGGTGGGGCACAGCACCGTCCGCCTTGGACCACGTCGCCAGCCAGGCGTCCTGCGGTCGGCCCGTCAGCACGATCACCGGCGCACAGTGGAAGATCTCGTCCTTCATCTGCCGGCACAGGCCGAGCCCGCCGGTCGGGGCGGCTTCGCCGTCGAAGACCGCCAACTCGATCCGGCCCGTGTCCATCTCGCGCGTCACCGCGTAGGCCGTCGCGCACTCCACGTACTCGATGCGCGGGAGCCCCGGCGCCGGGCGGCGGCCCAACGCCGTCCGCACCGATGCCCGGACCGTGCGCTTGTCGCTGTAGACCAGGACCCGCACGGTCGGCTCGGCCACCACCGACGACCGGCCCTCCTGGTGTCCGTCGGCAGCCATCGGCCCCCCCGTCCGTCTCTCGTCTGCGTGCACCGCCTGCCGCCACCGTCTTCGCGCACCGTCTGCGCACACCGTCTGCCCGCGGGGACGACCCGTCCCGATGTCGCGGAGCGTATCGGCGCGCGGCCCCCCGGGGCGGCTGGGCGCCGGTCGCATCGCCAGGCCATACTCCTGCCCGTGGCTGCGACGACGTTCTCCCCGGCCGGTCAGGTCGACCGCCCGAACATGCTGCGCATCGGCGTGATCGTCTGGCTCTCCAGCGAGCTGATGTTCTTCGCGGCGCTGTTCGCCATCTACTTCACGCTGCGCGGAGAGCTCCCCGACATCTGGGCACGGCAGTCCGAGCTGCTCAACGTCCCGTACGCGCTGGCCAACACCACGATCCTGGTGCTCAGTTCGGTGACCTGCCAGCTCGGGGTGTTCGCGGCCGAACGCGGCGACGTGAAGCGCCTGCGCTCGTGGTTCGCGGTCACCTACGTCATGGGGTCGATCTTCATCGCCGGGCAGACGCTGGAGTACGCGACGCTCTACCACGACGGTCTGACCCTCTCGTCCAGCGCGTACGGCTCGGCCTTCTTCCTCGCCACCGGCTTCCACGGCCTCCACGTGACGGGCGGGCTGATCGCCTTCCTGATTGTGCTGGGGCGTACGTTCTCGGCTCGCCGCTTCAACCACGAGCAGGCCGTCAGCGCGATCGTGGTGTCCTACTACTGGCACTTCGTCGACCTCGTCTGGGTGGCGTTGTTCTCGGCCATCTACCTGCTGAAGTGAGCCGGTACCACCGACCGAGCTGACGGCGTGCCACCCGCGGGACGTGACGCCGTGGTTGCCGCGTGCTGTGACGCCGACCGCGACGGCCACCCCGGTGGCCCCCGGCCCGGTCCGGTGCGGCACAGTGGCCCTCGACGGCGGGACCCCACGCCGCAGCAGCGGACGGATCAGGTGATGGCGTGAAGCGGATCTCGGCCCGACGACGGCACCCGGTGGCAGGCCTGCTGGTGGTCGCCCTGGGGCTCGTCCTGTTCGGGAGTGTCTACGCGGCCGCCTTCGGTTCCTCCACGGCCGCCGCGGACGGCGCGGACTACTCCGCCGCCCAGATCGCCCAGGGCAAGGGTCTGTTCGTCAACAACTGCGCAAGCTGTCACGGTGTCAACGGCGCTGGCCAGAAGTACTCGACCGGCAAGGTGATCGGGCCGTCCCTGATCGGGGTCGGGGCGGCATCGGTCGACTGGCAGGTCCAGTCCGGCCGGATGCCCGCGGGCAACCAGGGGCCGCAGGTCGAAGCGCACCGGGTCGAGTTCAGCCAGGCCGAGACCGACCTGATGGGGGCCTACGTCGCCTCCCTCGGCCCCGGCCCGGGCGTCCCCGCGGCGGCGCTGTACTCGACGAACGGCCTGAGCAAGGCAGAGATCGCCCGCGGTGGTCAGCTGTTCCGCACCAACTGCGCCCAGTGCCACGGCGCCGCGGCCGGTGGCGGTGCGCTCAGCGGCGGCAAGTACGCGCCGGCGATCAAGGTCGGCCCCAAGTTGATTTACGAGGCGATGCTGACCGGCCCACAGTCGATGGACGTGTTCTCCGACTCGACGTTGGCGCCGGGTGACAAGCAGCAGATCATCGGCTACCTCGAGGCGCTGAAGGCCGAGCCCAACCAGGGTGGATCCGGTCTGGGTCGCCTCGGCACGGTCACCGAGGGCCTGGCGGGCTGGCTGGTCGGGATCGGCGCACTGGTCGCCGTTGCGGTCTGGCTGGGTGTGAAGGGGGTGCGCGCCTGATGAGCGAGCTCGGCAGCAGGTCGCACGCGTCGGGTCACGGCGAGGGCGTCGCCCAGACGTCCAGCGGGCAGGCGGACGGCCACGGCGCGCTGGGCGAGGAGCTGGCCGCCCGCGAGGGCAGGGGCGAGCAGGGTGTCAGTCCGCTGGGCCCCAACCCCCTCGGCGACCCGGGGCTCCCGGTCCACCGCCCCCGGCCCACGGACGTCGACCCCAGGGCCGCCAAGCGGGCCGAGCGCCAGGTCGCCGGCATGCTCGTCGTGTCGTCCCTGGCGTCGATCGCCTTCGTCGTCGCCTACGTGCTGATCCCGATGGACTCCAGCTTCCTGGGTATCGGATCGCAGAACGTCGCACTCGGCGCCACGGCCGGCATCGCCCTGTTCCTCATCGGCATCGCGGCCATCCAGTGGGCGAAGAAGCTGATGGTCGACGAGGAGGTCGTCGAGGAACGGCACGACATCCAGTCCAGTGACGCCGACCGTGCCGACGCGCTGGAGATGCTGCGGGACGGCGCCCGCGAGTCCGGCCTCGGCCGCCGGACGCTGATCAAGCTGTCGATCGCGCCGGCGCTCGGTCTGCTGGTCGTCCCGGTCGTGGTGCTGCTGCGCGACCTCGGCACCCTGCCCGGGAGCGACCTCAAACACACGACCTGGGCGACGGGGGTGCGGGTGGTGCAGGACGGGACCGGCAAGCCGATCCGGGCTGCCGACATCCCGGTCGGGTCGCTGATCAACGTGCAACCGGCCACCTTGTACCCCACCCGGGACGGCAAGCCCTACGAGGGACCCACCGAGGGGGAGGTGGGGAGCGCGGCGGACCTCGGCGTGAACGCGTCCGCCAAGGAGTACGTGCAGAACACCCGGGCGCGCTCCTCGGCGATCATCATCCGCATCGAGCCCGGCGCGACGACGGTCGCCGCGAACCGCGCGACCTGGAACGTCGGCGGGGTGTTCTGCTACTCCAAGATCTGCTCCCACATGGGCTGCCCGATCTCGCTGTACGAACAGCAGACCCACCATCTGCTCTGTCCCTGCCACCAGTCCGTCTACGACCTCTCGGACGGCGGGAAGATCATCTTCGGTCCGAGCGCACGCAACATGCCCCAGCTGCCCATCATGGTGGACCGCGAGGGATACTTGGTCGCACAGAGCGACTTCACCGAGCCGGTCGGACCATCGTTCTGGGAGCGGGGACGCACATGAGCACGGACCTGATGAGGGTGGCCGAGCCACCCACGAAGTTTCTCGACGAGCGGTTGGGCGTCGCGAAGCTCGCCAAGGGCGGGCTGCGCAAGGTCTTCCCCGACCACTGGTCCTTCATGCTGGGCGAGATCGCGCTGTACAGCTTCGTGATCCTGCTGCTCAGTGGGACGTTCCTGACGCTCTGGTACAAGCCCAGCCTGCAGGACGGCGTGTACACCGGGTCCTACGCGAACATGTTCGGCGTCACGATGTCCGACGCGATGGCCTCGACGCTGCGGATCAGTTTCGACGTCCGGGGCGGTCTGCTGATCCGACAGGTACACCACTGGTCCGCGATCCTGTTCCTCGCGGCGATGACCGTCCACATGATGCGGACCTTTTTCACCGGCGCGTTCCGCAAGCCGCGTGAGCTCAACTGGGTTCTCGGCTCCGTCCTCATCATCCTGGGCATCCTCGAGGGCTTCACCGGGTACTCCCTGCCCGACGACCTGCTCTCCGGTACCGGCCTGCGCATCGCCCAGGCCATCGTGCTGGGCATCCCGGTGGTGGGCAGCTACGTCGCCTACTTCGTGTTCGGCGGCGGTTTCCCCGGCGGGGACTGGGAGTCCCGCTTCTACGGTATCCACATCCTGCTGATCCCGGCGGCGATCCTGGCGCTGGTCGGCGCCCACCTGGCGCTGGTGGTGCTGCACAAGCACACGCAGTACCCCGGCCCGGGGCGGACCGAGAGGAACGTCGTGGGCTACCCACTGTTCCCCGTGTACATGGCCAAGGCCGGCGGCTTCTTCTTCATCGTCTTCGGGGCCCTCGTCCTCATGGGTGCCTTCCTGCAGATCAACCCGGTCTGGCTGTACGGACCGTACGACGCGGGTCAGGTGAGTGCGGGATCGCAGCCCGACTGGTACATGGGTTGGCTGGACGGGGCGGTCCGGATGATGCCCGGGTGGCAGACGGTCGTCGGCGGTTTCTACATCAGCTGGAACGTCTTCATCCCGACGCTGATCATCCCCGGACTCATCGTCACGCCGATGATCCTCTACCCGTTCATCGAGAAGTTCATCACCAAGGACGACCGGAACCACCACCTGCTCGACCGGCCGCGCAACCAGGCGACCCGGACCTCCCTCGGTGTCATGGCGCTGACCTTTTACATGGTGCTCCTGCTGGCCGGCGGCAACGACATCCTGGCCACCCAGTTCCACCTCTCGATCAACGTCCTGATCTGGACGTTCCGGGTGCTGTTGATCCTCGGTCCTCCGGCGGCGTTCCTCTTCACCCGAAAGATCTGCCTGGGGCTGCAGCAGCGGGACCGGGACATGGTGTTGCACGGGCGCGAGTCCGGGATCCTGCGCCAGTCTCCCGACGGAGAGTTCACCGAGGTACACGCGCCGCTGCCCCAGGAGCAGGTGTTCTCCCTCACCCAGCACTCCGACCAGCGTCCGCTCGAGCTGCTGTCGGCGGCCGACGAGAACGGGGTCGCCCGGCCGGGCGCGGCCAAGGAGCGCATCCGGGCGCGGATGTCGAACTTCTACTTCGGCCCCAACGTGGCCCATGTCACCGAGGACGAGGTGCGCGAAGCCTGGGGACACCGGGACCACAGTGAGCTGGAAGCTGCAGGGCACGGACAGCCCGCCGGGATCGATGCCGGCCCGGACGACGACGCCGGGTCGGGTACGGACTCCGAGCGAAGCCGATCGCTGACGGGCCTACGCGACTGAGCGTCGGTTCCCTTCTGTACCGCCCACGGGCCGGGTCACCTTCATGGTGAGCCGGCCCGTTCGTCATCTCCGAGGATCGCGACACCGGCGGTACCCCTGTGGACCGGCTTCCGCTGTGCGCCGTAACTCAGCGATCGAGTGGCTCGAGCAAGGGTCGCAGCGCTCCTGGCGGACCCGCCGCCCTTTCGAGCGTCCAACCAGCTGTGCTCGGGGCGGTCGAGTGGCGATCTGGGCTC
>JAABUQ010001753.1_pt1 | contig 45363 bp, 42 predicted proteins | sample 5560001 | NCBI WGS metagenome assembly JAABUQ01 (sample SAMN10711888, study PRJNA513371) | rock metagenome | isolation source: Antarctica rocks | place: Antarctica: Victoria Land, Finger Mt nord | collected 2015-12-18 | reverse complement strand
GCGACTTTGTGACCTTTTCGATTACGAATTTGAACGGCGGCGTGGTGAACTTCGTTGGGGGATTGGCGCCCGGGGCCAGTACTTACTTCAGCTTGGAAGAGCCACCGACTGTGAATATAGTGGTGGGACCTCCTGGTCCATCTGGAGTTCCTGAGCCTGCGACGGCGGGTCTCCTGGCGGGCAGTGGCTTATTGCTGTACTGCTTTTCTCAACTGCGGAGGAAGCTTCAGTAATTCGGCTGCAATTTCCTTGTAGACTGCAATTATCCCTAAGGAGAGCGGCCCGGACTACCAAGGTAGTCCGGGCTTCAATTTCTTCACTAATAGATCGGTGATTGATCGAACTGGTGAGGCGAAACTCGGGGCATAGCCGCGTCCGTTATGGCGGGCATGGCTACCCCTTCCCGTGGAGCTAAGAGTACTGATCGTTAGGGAAAAGGGGGCGCATGAAGCGCCCCTTCGGAGTAGGCTGCCGCGACGAGGGCTGAACAGCGTGTAGGATAACAGCTAGATTTGGGTTTTCTCGGTCTGCGAGACATCGGTGTTCTGAGTTTCACCGGATGTGCCGTGTTTGAGTCCTTCTTTAAAACTCTTGATGCCTTCTCCGAGCCCTTTACCAAGTTCGGGCAATTTCTTGCCACCGAACACAAACACTGCAACTGCAAGGATGATGAGCAGGTGCTGTGGTCTAAGTAGTCCTTCGATCATTTAGAGAACTCCTTCTGCAGATTTGTATAGGGCTTGTTGCGCGGCCAAAAAGTCAAATGTGCCTGACTGCGACCCATACCTGAAACTGCTCAGTTTACCGCTTACGTACTCTACTACGATAACGCGTCCGGGTCTGGATGGAAAGCTGGGGTTAATCACTGCGTTTAATCAGCGGTCCAAAGAATCCACCAAATCAGGAGAGCTTGCAGGGGTAGTCTCGTCCAGAGCAGCCAGGGGGGTACAGGCGTATTGGTGACCTGCACGTGATGGAGGGCCATGTAGAGATTGGCGGGGAAGACAGCGATCAGTAGCAGGACCAAGCCCCAGGCTGCACTGCGGCGGACGGGCGCAACTAGTAAACCCGCGCCGCCGGCGATTTCGGCGATTCCGCTGACATAGACCAGCAGGCGAGGCGAAGGCAGGTAGGGCGGGACGATTTTGGCGAAAACGCCGGTGAAGAGGAAATGCGAGATTCCGGCGGTTAAGAAGAGCAGCGCCGCCGCCGGGAGAGAGATGCGCTTCAGCAGGTTGGACTTATTCTATACGGCGGCGACCGTCCGCTAGGATGAAGTGAGTCCATGAATGCTTCCTCCGTTGACCTGAAAAAGACGGTCAACCTGCCGAATAAAGACTTTCCGATGCAAGCGAAATTGCCCGTCAGAGAGCCGAAAATGCTTGAAGACTGGGAGGCAATGAAGCTGTATGAGCGCATTCGCGAGGCGCGCGCGGGACGGCCGCAATACGTTCTGCACGATGGTCCGCCTTATGCGAACGGAAACATTCATCTAGGCACGGCTTTCAACAAAGTAATTAAGGATTTCGTTGTCAAATCGAAGAGCATGGCGGGGTTTGACGCGCCGTATGTTCCGGGATGGGATTGCCATGGCTTGCCGATTGAATTCAAGGTGGACCAGGAGTTAGGCAAGCGGAAAGCCTCCATGCAGGCGTCGGAGGTGCGGGCGGAATGCCGCGCGTATGCGGCGAAGTTCGTGGATATTCATCGGCGCGAGTTCAAGCGATTGGGCGTGCTGGGGCGTTGGGACGATCCCTACCTGACGATGAGCGCCGAGTATGAGGCGGTGATCGCGCAGGCGTTCGTCGACTTTTTGCATGGCGGCTACGTTTACAAGGGCTTGAAGCCGGTTCATTGGTGCATCAAGGACAGAACGGCGCTGGCGGAGGCGGAAGTCGAATATGAAAACAACTCCAGCCCCTCGATTTATGTGAGGTTCAAGCTAGCGTCCGATCCGGCGGCGATCCATGCGGGGCTGGCGGGCCATGCGGTTTCGGTGCTGATCTGGACCACGACACCTTGGACGATTCCAGCGAATCTGGCAATTTCTTTCAACTCGAAGCTGGAGTACGTGGCGGTGGATGCGCCGGAGGGCGTGACAATCGTCGCCGAAGGGCTGCTCGCACCCGTGGCGGAGTTGCTGGGCTGGGATCGGACGGTGATCGCGCGTTTTCCGGGGACGCAACTGGAAGGGGCGGTGTTTCGCCATCCGTTCCTTGATCGGGATTCGGTTGGACTTCTAGGCAACCACGTCACGTTGGAGCAAGGGACGGGAGCGGTACACACGGCGCCGGGGCACGGCCAGGAAGACTTCGTGGTGTGCCAGCGGTACGGCCTTCCGGTGTATTGTCCGGTGGACTCGGCAGGGCGGATTTTCCGGGCGGAAGGCGCAAGCGGCAGGCTGCCTGACGAGTTGATCGGCAAAACAGTTTGGGAGAGCAACCCAATCGTCATCAAGCTGCTGGAAGAACAGGGCGCACTGGCGTTCCAACAGAAGCTGGATCACAGCTACCCGCACTGCTGGCGGTGCCACAATCCGGTGATTTTCCGGGCGACCGAGCAGTGGTTCATCGGAATGGATCGCGAGGATCTGCGGGCGCGCGCGCTTGAGGCGATCAAAACGGTGCGCTGGCACCCGGCGTGGGGTGAACAGCGCATTTCGAACATGGTGGCGGGACGCCCCGACTGGTGCATCTCGCGGCAGCGTGTGTGGGGCGTGCCGATTACGGTGTTCTATTGCGAGACCTGCACGGAGCCGTTCACGGACAAACGGGTGCTGGAGGGAGTTGTGGAGCAGTTCCGTCAACACACCTCCGACGTTTGGTATTCGAAGAGCGCCGCTGAGTTGATGGGGCCGGGATTTCAGTGCGCGAAATGCGGCAGCACGTCGTTTCGCAAAGAGACGGACATTCTGGATGTGTGGTTCGATTCAGGAGCAAGCCACCTGGCGGTTCTGAGGCCGGAGAACGATCTGCGATGGCCGGCGGATCTGTACCTGGAAGGCGGCGATCAATATCGCGGCTGGTTTCAGAGTTCGTTGCTGATTGGCGTGGGCCTGAAGAACGCGGCGCCTTTCCGGGAGTGCGCGACAAGCGGCTGGACGCTGGATGCGGAAGGGCGCGCGATGTCAAAGTCACGCGGCAGCCTGGGACCGGACGAGATCGTTTCTAAGCGAGGCGCCGATATTCTTCGCCTCTGGGTGGCGTCGGTTGATTTCACCGAGGACGTTCGGATTTCCGACGTGATTCTGGAACGGCTTTCCGAAGCGTACCGGAAGATCCGCAATACGTTTAAGTGGTTCTTCGGCAACTTGGGGGACTTCGATCCCGCGCGCGACGCAGTAGCAGGAAGTGAGTTGGTTGGCATTGATGTCTGGATTCTTTTGCGGGCGGAAGAGCTGGTCGCGCGTTGCCGCGCTTGGTATGCGGAGTACGCCTTTCAGAAGGTGTATCGTGCGGTGTACGATTTCGCGACGACGGATTTGAGCGCGATTTACTTCGACGTTTTGAAGGACCGCCTGTATACGGCGGGGCCCGCTTCGGAAGAGCGGCGCAGCGGACAGACGGCGCTTTACCGGTTGAATTTAGCGTTAGTTCGCCTGCTGGCGCCCATTCTCTCGTTTACGTGCGAGGAAGTATGGCAGCACAAGAACTTCGGCACCAGGCGCTGCGAAAGCGTACACCTGGACGAGTTTCCCCAAGCGGCAGAACTGAGCGAAGGGATCACGGGGCGGCAGCGCGAGTTGGCCGCGCAACGTGAACTGCTTTTTCCCGTTCGCGATCAGGTTTTGAAGGCACTGGATGCGGCTCGCGAGGACAAGGTTATCGGCTCGTCATTGGAAGCGGCGGTCTCGCTTCGCGCGACCGGGGCGCTTTATCCGTTGTTGCACCAGTTCGAGGCGGAGCTTCCGACGTGGTTCATTGTTTCGCAAGTGAGGGTTTCGCAAGTGAGGTTGGAAGAAGGCTCTTCGGGCGGCTTGGATATCGGCGTAGAGCGGGCAATCGGCGAAAAATGCGAGCGCTGTTGGAAGTACAAAACCGACGTGGGAAGCGATGGGCAATTTCCGACGGCTTGCGCGACTTGCGCGGCGGTCATACCTGAGTTTCTTGCAGTAAGCGATGCATCCCAACGCGGGCAGTCCGCAGCGAAAAACATTGACTAAACCAGGCTCACCTCTGTCGCGCGGGTTTCCAATTAGCGTTGCTTTGCTGGTTGTCGCGGCAGATCGTCTAACAAAAGGTTGGATCGAACGGTCCATGACGGTCCTCGATACCGCGCCGGTGATTCCTGGATGGCTGCGGATTGTGCATACTGAAAATCCAGGGGCGGCGTTTGGGGTGCTGGCGGAAGGGAATGGAATCTTGCGGGCGGCTGTCCTGATTGGCGTATCCACGCTGGTGCTGGTGTTTGTCGCTTCGGCGCTGTGGAGCCGGAAAAGCTCATTTGCCGCAACCGCCACGCGCGCAGGTCTATCTCTTATATTGGGCGGGGCGATCGGGAATCTGTTCGACCGGGTGTTTCGCGGGACGGTGACGGATTTCATAGAGGTTTACCACGGGTCGTGGTCTTTCCCGGCGTTCAACGTGGCGGATAGTGCGATCACGGTAGGAGCGATTCTGCTGCTGGTCGATTTAATCCGGCAACATCTTCGCGAACGGGCGGGTTTTGCGCACAGATAGTTCCGCGCACAGGTAGTTTTCATATGCTTCCGACGTTGATTCATATCGGTTCCTTCTACATCCCCACTTATGGCGTGCTGGTGGCGCTGGGTTTTCTGGCTGGGCTGGGAATCGCGCTACGGCTGGCGCGGCGCGTAGGCTTAGCCGCGGAACAGATTACCAATCTGGCGGTCTATTGCGCGATCGCCGGTATTTTGGGTGCAAAGCTCTTCATGTTTCTTTTCGATCTGGGCGATTACATCAGGAATCCGGGCCAGATCTTCACGCTTGAAACATTGCAGGCGGCGGGTGTTTTTCATGGCGGGTTTATTGCCGCTCTGGTGGTCGCGTTTCTTTATATGCGGAAACAGAAGCTGCCTGTGCTGCGGACGATGGACGCGTTTGCTCCCGGCTTGGTGCTGGGACAGGCGATCGGGCGCTTGGGATGTTTTGCCGCGGGTTGTTGTTGGGGCCGGGAATGCGAGCTGCCGTGGGGCGTACGATTCCGGTCGAATTTTGCCGCGCCTGTGCCGCTCGACAAGGCGTTGCACCCGGTACAGCTTTATGAATCGGCAGCCAACCTGCTCATCTTTGCGATTTTGTATCGGCAGTTCGGACGTACGCATCGGCCTGGCCAGGTGATTGGGATGTACCTGGTGCTTTATTCGGCCGTACGATTTATTATTGAGTTCTTCCGCGAGCATGAGCAGTCTTTGGTGGGGCCGTTTTCGTTGACGCAGTGGATTGCATTAGGTTTACTCGCGTTGGGAACGGGAATCCTGCTTCGGGTGCGGGCCAGTGCCCCGGTTGGACAGCCGCAAGCTGAGCATCTCGTCGCCTAGTCAATCGTTCCGCTCGAGAATGCGGAATCCGTTTTCAAACGCGATTTGATGGTAGTGCGTTTCTAGGTATGGCTCCATGATCAATTGGGCCGCCGGCGGGTGACGGTAGGCCGGGAATAGTGTCGCGAGAGACTGGCCGGCGAACACCGAGTCCCAGAGCACGTATTGCACTTTCTTCCCGTCCACATCGTGAACAGCTTCGCGAAACTGCTGTCGGGTATTGATGCCGTACATGAGATTGCTCCAGCGAGTGGGATTGCGCACGTCGGCTAGGAAATAGTAGATGGGCGCGTAAGGATAAATAAAAACCGCGTCACCCGGTTTCGTGTGGCTCAGCAAGAAATCGAGAGCGGCATCGCGTTCGAGAGTGTAAAGCGTTCCGCGCCGGGTGTGAAGGGGAACGTTGCGTGCGCTCGCCCCAAAGACGTTAGCAGCGGCGTTTAGGACCAAGCACACAGCGATCAACAGAGCTGCCCTACGGAGAAACTTGCTGCCCTGCCGCTCGCAGATTGCGAAAAATAGCACGATCAGGATTATGCAGGCGTTTCTGAGATGACCGAGATCCCATCTGTGGAGTTCGGAAGCCCACAAGGCGTACCCCGCGATCCAGTAGGGAATGAGATCTCGCCGGAACGCGGTGGCGCGCCAGCAAAGGCCCATCAATGGGAGCAGCCCTGGGACAAGCAATATCAGAAAATAAGGAACGCTGAACAGTGTCGCGATTGCAAACGCCCCCGCTGTGGGGAGTGCCGGATGCAGGGACGAAAGCCAACCGCGCCACATACTCTCCCGCAGACTAAACCCATACGGAGCGCGGTTGACGCTTTCGTATGTCGATAAAGGCCAGGTGAGATTAGCATAAATGAGCGACGGTAAGGCGTGGGCGGACACGTACAGTAAGCCCTCCGCGAGAACCACCGATGCGTAGCCCGCGGTCAAGAGACCAGCAAGGCGCACCCAAGTCTTCGGGTGCAGCACCGCGAGGGTGACCGCAAAAGCAACAACTAGATAGAACCCTTTCTGTTGAAGAAAACATGTTGTAAGCCCCGCCAGCACACCCGAGAAGAAAAGCGCTGGGCTGAACTCGGCCCGTGCAGAAGCAGAAGCAGAGTCGGGCGGCCGGACGGCATAAAGGAAAAGAGAAAACGAGAGTAACGCGAACAGGTTGCTGTCGTAGTGCGGGCTGTTCATCACGCCCAACGGGATGCAAGTCGCCGTGACGAAGAGAGCGGCAAAGAGGCCCATGGCTCCGACACGCCGGGAGAGATGGAAGATCAGCGCCGCACTCAAAGCACCTGTGAACAGAAGCAGAGTGCGAGCCGTTAGGAGGCTGGCGCCGAAGAGCTTGAAGAAGAAAGCCAGCCAATAGAACGTGCCCGGACCCTGGAGTTCGACAAAGTCCCGGCCAGGGAGCGCACCCTGAGCGGTGACCTGAGCTCCATAGAGGTAGATCCCTTCGTCGGGGTTCCAGGCGAGGGCGCGAAGAAATGGGAACAGGAATAGGCCGGCGAAGAGCGCAACCAGAAGATAGGGCGTGAATTTACGAAAGATGGCCGCCTGCGCCGGGGTAGACAGCTCAGAAGCTGCAAAGCGTGGCTGTATAGAAGACACCAACAGCAGAGTGGCCGGAAAGAAAGGCGAATCTCACGGTGGTGTTTTCGGGCTCGAAAATTAAATGCTAGAGTAAGAAACCTATATTAGAGGTTCAAAAAACGTGGCTCTAGTGATTACCCAAAGTGTGGGCTGGGTCCGAAGGGTGTTCGTCCCTCTGCTGCTAGGTTGTACGACGTGTTTCGCCGCACAACCGGTTTCAGGAACAGCAAGTCCCGATTGGCAAGACCAGGTATCGCAGCATGAGTCGAGCGGCGATCTGGCCGGTGCGCGATCACTGCTGGAGGAGAAGACGCGGACCTCAGGGGACGATCCCGAGGCGGCGCGGGCGTTAGCCGAATTTCTGGAGCGTCACGCCGACCCGGGCGGTCGCGAGGCTTATGCGAAGTGGGCGGCCGGAGAGAAAGACCCGAGCCGGCGCAAGCTGGCGCGGCGACAAGTAGTCCTGCTGGATGTGATGGATGGGCGTGACGCGGATTTGACGCGCGACATTGCGCAATATCGCGCTGTGGGCGGGAGCGATCTTTCGAGCTCAAGGATCCCGCAAAACATTGGGAGATATTCGGTTGCGTTGATTCCGGGGCCTTTGGCGTCGTTCGCCCGAATGGCTGCTTTGACTCCGGACCTTTCTCCCGAGGAACTGCTGCCGGCGCTCGCTCGTAACGTAGTGACGAACGGATACGAAGCGTCCGGCAACGAAGCGCTGCAGCAGACCGAGTATCTGCGGTTGCTGATTCGCTATATCGGCCAGGCGCGGGAGTTGCAGGCGCTGGCGGGCAAAGATCAGAAGATCGTGATTCCGAATTGCGATAGCGAACAGACCGGCAATCTCTTGAAGATTTTGGGGTACCGCATGCGCGGTTCGTGCGGGACGGATATTGTTCTGGAGACGGTAAATGCCACCCGCGCGTTTCTGACCGTAGACTCGGCCTTTCCGCTGACGCGGCTAGAGCAGGACTTGCGGGCGAACCACCGTTTCGAAGTGGCCTATGCGCCAACCAGCGTGCCCGTTCTGTACAACAGCGATTACTGGCTGACCGCGCTGGGGCGGAGCGGGCAGTCCGATTTTGTGGACGCGTTCCTTTCGGACCCTTCGTTGTGCCGTCTCTACCTGGGCTTGTCGCACCTGGATCGCGCGACTTCTGAAGCGTTGCGCAAGCAAGCCTCGCCGACGAAGCTGAAAGTGTATGCGCATGTGCTGGATTTTTACGGGAGCATGTTTCAGATCAGAAACGGCGCGGCGGTGGTACCCGGACCGGCGAAAGTTTGGGCTTCGCTAGCGGGCGTTTCGCCGAACAACCCAGGGGCGTTTTTCATCAAGCTGCTGGCGACCGACGATGGGTGGCTGGCCAGTTACTACGATGCGCTGTCCCGAATAGACGGCTCCACGGCGGCGTATCTGACGCAACCGGAGAGAATGAAGCGGTTTTACGATGCGCTGCGTGGCAAGGTGACGAGTCCTGGGCCGGCTCGTCCGGTGTTCCGTTCGAGCACGGAACTGATGTTACTCACGACCGCGTTGCGAGTGGATGCGAACGGCGGCGTGAGCGTTCCAGGCGATCTGAATGTCTGGCGCAACCTGTTTATCCATCATCCTCACGGCAAGTACGACGGCAAGCTCACCCGTTCGGCAGGCTCCTGGCGCAACAATGACGACTTGGTCGAGGCGCTGTTCGGCTTGAGCCGGAAGACGGTGGAGAACGAGCCGTTGAAGATATTTCTTGCCTTGAATGACATTGATCGTGGGAGAACGAAGCCGATATCGTCGCCCTTAGCGGCGCGCCTGATCAGCTCGTACCGTGCGTACGGCGACCAATACACTTTGTTTGCGGAAGATCCGAATCTAAGCGAGGGTTCGATCGGACACTATTTGGATGTTTGCGCCGGAACGGGTGGTATCCGCGATAACCTGCTTAGGGCGGACACAGTGGGCACCGTGCAAGCACTGGTGGAGTTGTGGCGCATCCTGTGCTTCCAAAACGCAATTGCGCCCGGCGTGCAGAACGAAGCCTTCGGGAAGCTGATCACGCCATTCGGGCGCGTTCGGGACGAGAGCGAGGTGTTCGATGGCGCGCGGTCGGGCGTAGATGTTCTGCTCACCTCTTCGAACCGGCCGGTGAGGGGTTCACGGCAAGAGCAGATGGTGGAGTTGCTGGTGGGTAAGATTCGCAGTGCGGCTGGTTCCCGGCCCTCGTCGCCCGCGGAGAATTTTCTGCGGATATTCGATTCGCAGTTACTCATACCGCTGGATAGCCTGTTCACGGCCGCCGACCGGATCGGCAAAAGAAGCGCGGACGCCAAGACGCTGAAGGCCATCACGGAGCAGACCGAGCGGCTGGACGAGACGCAGTCCATGCGCAGTTCACTTTCCTCCGAGGAGAAGAGTTCTTTTTCACTGGGCTACTGGAGTCAGCGGCACATTGAGCAGGAACACAAACTGAACCTGGAGGCGTTGGCGAAGAATCCGGAAAAGAAGGATGCTCGGGCCGCGCTGGCGCCCTTTGTACGGGATTCGCTGGTTGGACTTCTGTATAGCTACTACGCTCCGGCGGGCGCGCAATTGTTGATTACGAATCCGATCTTCGTGCGTGGCCACGATTTTATAGGGCCGGAGAGCGCGCCTTCCGCATGGCGCTCCACCGAAGTGGCGGGAAGTGGATGGCCTGCCAGTGCCGGGGGCCGGTTGATGGGCTCATTGATCGCATTGCCTTATGCCCTCGCCGAAGCGGAGCAAAATTTCCTCAGCCCTAAGAGAGCGCAGGCGCTGATCTGGTCGGATTTGGTTCCGCAGATGATTGTCGACGTAACGGTAAACCGATGGAGGAATATAAAGCCGGAGCAGTTACGTTGGGTCTCGCTTCACATACAGCGCGGGCGCACTTTGCTGGCGGCCGCCGCTCTCGACCGGTCAGTGGAGCCGAAAATTCTTGATTCGTACCGCCGCTTCGCCACTCCGGCGAAAGTTGAGTGGCTGGAGGATCAATTGAACACGGGGCACTTCGCTATCGCGGCCGCCGAAGTCCCTCCCGCCGTGCTTTACGCCATGGCCGACGATCCGGAATTACTGAATCTCTCTCCGGATGTGCCAGCGGCTCAAATCGCTGCCATGGCGGCGCAGAACGATTCAAGCCTGTCGGCGGATACGATCGCGCATACATTCGGCACTCCTAAACCGACACTGACGCATTCGTTTCAACCAGGGCTTCTCAACTTACGCACCTTCCCGGCGTTGATGGGTTACTCGAGCCGGATTCTGGCCGAAAGTTGGGAGTCTAATAACCTGTATTATGCGGCGCTTGCCGATGAGGCCGGAGTACCTGTGGACCAGCTTGACACTTACATACCGGAGTGGAATCGCGCCACCATCGAGAATATCTTCGCGACGCATTTAGAGGATTGGCCGGCGCTGCTTCGTTCGCTTCAAATCGTTGGCCATAACGTACGCGGTCGCGGCAATCAGACTCGAGCTTCAAACTCTTCAGAAGACTAGGAAGATTTGTGACTAAGACTTTGCGCAACTTAGGCGTGGCGGCGATTGCAGCCGCTGCCACCGCTGGCATGTGGGTACGAGCCCAAGACCAGGATCCAACAACGTTCCATGTCAAGGTGGACATGGTGGTGATGAGCTTCACGGTAACCGATCAAAAAGGCAAATACGTGAACGGGCTCAAGCCAAAGGACTTCAGGGTTTACGAAGACGATATCTCGCAGAAGATGTCGACGTTTACCGAGGGGAATCGCGCTCCGCTGCAAGTTCTTGACAATGGCGATACCAAGCCGCTGCACATAGCATCGGTTGCCACCGAGCCCGGCAACATTCCGGACCCGGGCGTCATCGATTTGCGTTCCGATGCGCCGGGAACGAACGTTTTCGTGCTCTTCGATACAAGTAATTACATGTATCGCGGCTTCGTGTACGCATCGGACGCCATTGCCGATTTCATCCGCGGCTTGGATCGCGCCGATTCGGTGGCCGTGTACACCTATAGCCGCAATCTGAACCGGGCCGTGCCGCTCAATCGGGACCGGGGTGTGGCGATAGCGGGTCTGCGCAATGCAGTGGCTGGGGACGACTCGGCGCTTTACAACTCGCTGCTGCTTACCTTGCGCGATGCCGCCAAGGTGCCGGGACGCAAAGTGGTGATCGTGTTCTCAAACGGACCCGATAACGCCAGCATGATAGCGCCGGACGACGTGCGCGCCGTAGCGGAAGATGAGGGCATCCCGATCTATGTCATCTCTACAAATGAAGTGAATAAAGACCCGATGTCGAGCAACATATTCAAGCGCATCTCGACCAACACGGGCGGCAAGAGTTACTTCGCCAAGACGTGGCAGAAACAAGTGGAAGCGTTCGAATCCATTCGCGAAGATCTGGGCAACAGTTACACCATGACGTACTATCCGCAGCCGAATCCGAACGATGGCTTCCGGAAAATTCATATTGAAATTACTTCGGAAGCCGCAAAGAAATACAAGATTCGAGCGCGCCCGGGTTACCGGCCCCAGCGCGGCATTTGAGCGCGAATTACTTTTTTCGGTTCACGGCCAGGGGTCCAAACGCTTGGTCAACGGGCATGATCTGCATCACGTTGACGTTGACGTGAGCGGGGCGTGTGGCCACCCAGTGGATTGCGTCGGCTATATCTTCCGGGGTGAGGGCCTGTGTTCCCTCGTAAACAGCGGCGGCTTTCTTTTTATCGCCCTTGAAGCGCACTTCCGAGAATTCCGTACCGCCCGCGAGGCCGGGTTGCACGTCGGTCACGCGTACGTGCGTTCCGAGCAGATCCGCACGGAGGTTGTTGCTGAACTGGTGCACAAAGGCCTTGGCTGCGCCATACACATTTCCTCCCGGATAGGGCCACTCCGCGGCGGTAGAACCGATGTTGATGATGTGCCCGCGCTTCCGTTCCACCATGCCGGGAAGCAGCAGGCGCGTGCAGTACACGAGGCCTTTGACGTTCGAGTCGATCATCTGGTCCCAGTCATCCAGATTCGCGGTCTGGGCCGGATCGAGTCCGATGGCGCCGCCGGCGTTATTCACCAGAATGTCGACGGCCGCGAATTCTTGCGGCAAGCTGGCAATGGCTTGTTCCGCCGCGGATCGCTGTCCTACATCGAAGGCCAAGGGCAGGAAGTTTTGGCCGAACTCTTTTTTCAGGTCTTCTAGGCGATTTTTCCGGCGGCCCGTTCCGATTATCTTTGCTCCGTCTTTTGCAAACCTGTGGGCAGTTGCGAGTCCGAAGCCTGCAGTCGCCCCGGTGATAAAAACGATCATGCTCTCAGAATAGACTCGCGGAATCGATCAGAACTGTCACGCATTTCCGAGCCTCTCAAGGCGAGCGCCGCGCCGTAAGCTCCGCAGATACTCCTTGCAATCATCGAACTCGTGCCGTTCCTTCCGAATTCCCACGAATGCTTGCATCGCCTTCCGCCGCTCCTGGAGATCGCCGAGATAGCGCTCCTGGACAGCCGTTCGCACGAGTTCCGAGATGGTCGTCCCCGTGCTCCGCGCACGCGCGTGAAGTGTGTTCCACAACTCGTCGTCCAGATATAAGTTTATTCGGCGCACGATGTATATTACACATCGTCACGCATCCTTCGCGCAAGAGTGCAGGCGAAGGTGACACCTGTTATTTCTGGTACTTAGTGAGACGCGTTCTCTTATCTTGGAGCAGCGGTAAAGACAGTGCCTGGACTCTCCATCTCCTGCGGCAAGTGCCTAACGTGCAGGTGGTGGCTCTGTGTACCACATTCAACGTTGCGGCCAATCGTGTGGCCATGCATGCAGTCCGTCGCAGCCTGGTGGAAGCCCAAGCGGAACGGGCCGGCTTGCCTTTGTGGTCCATTGACCTTCCTTGGCCGTGTTCAAACGCGATTTACGAAGACTTGCTGACCGCACTGTGGCGGCGAGCCACGGCCGAACAAGTGACGGAGATAGCATTCGGCGACTTATTTCTCGAAGACATTCGCGAGTATCGCGAGAGGCAACTCCGTGACACAGGTCTTACGCCGTTGTTTCCGGTTTGGCACTTGCCGACTGGCGAGCTTGCCACGGAGATGATTGAGGCGGGCGTGAAGGCGAAGGTCACCTGCGTAGACCCAGCAAAGCTCGACCGGTCCTTTGCAGGACGGGAGTTTGATGGTGAATTTGTCGAGTCGCTCCCCGCGTCCGTTGATCCCTGCGGTGAAAATGGAGAGTTTCACACATTCGTATATGACTCACCAGTCTTCTCTCGTCCTATCGCCGTAGAAGTTGGAGAGACCGTGGAGCGCGACGGCTTCGTCTTCGTCGACGTCTTGCCGGGCGATCAGACAGGGTTGTGTGCAACATGCATTCATACGCGGAAGGTTGTCTCGGATCGCCAGTCTGTCTTCCACAGGTGCCTGCTTTCGAACGAGGACCCGGACTTTCCAAAATACCCAAGATTACCGGTGCTGACCTGCTCAGGCTGGCGGTCAGCGAGGGCCGGAGAACGTGTGCTTACAAGCATTGTCTGAAGCAGATCTATGTTTTCTACGCAGTAGCGTGGCTGTGTTAGCCTGAGAAAGTTCTCGGCCTTCAAACGCTTTGCCCGCTAATTAGCCGGCCGCTACGACCTATCGCCATGTCACTGCAAGTTTTCCTGCAAGCTCAGTTGTTGGGTGCCGATGAATTTCTCGCCGCACAATCTTCTGAGCGCCCGGAGAGCATGGCGCAGATCGTGGGGCGTTCGGCTTGGCTCAATCTACTTTGCGAAGTTCTGCCAAGAGCTCTTTTGTCAGAACTTCGGTTGTCGCGCATGCTGCTGGGATCGAGCAGCGCCGAGCAGTTTCTGCTGGTCCTGGCGGAAGAAGACGTAGCCCGCGCGAATGAGCTGCTGGTGCGCGCCGCGGACGCTATTGGGAAGCTTTCCCGCAACACTCTGCGGCTGATTTGGGCGTCGACGGAAAATCTTGGGGCCTGGCCGGTAGCGCGTAAACGCCTGGATGACGCGCTATTTGCGGCGAAGTCGGCGCCTCTCGCCGGCACCGTGGAGAACACGCTGGTGTTTTCGCCGTTTGCGGAAACCGCCGTGGCTGAGACGCCGGACGATTCATATTTCGCTGCGTTTGCCGGGAAACTTCCCAGCGCCGGGACCATCGGCTGGTGGAACGAGCGGCCGGCGCATCTGACCTGGGACGAAGGCCAATACTCGTGGCCGTTGAAAGAGCAAGCGGGCCTGGATGAGGAAGCCATCGTGTTTCCACGCCGCTTTGCAGCGGATGAGGCCGGTAAGCCCCTTCCGCCCGCCGAACTAGCGCACCGCGCCGAAGGGTCCGCGCGCTGGGGCATTTTGCGCGGTGACGTGGATCAGTTCGGTTCGCAACTGGAGCGGCTGGGCACGATTGAAGAGCACATCCATCTTTCGGTATTGTTTAAAGAATTCTTCGCCGGCGAGCTGGCGCTGTTGTGCACTTTGCCTAATTTCTGGAGTAAGGTCAGCATTCTATATCGCGGCGGGGATAACTTTACCGTCCTCGGTACGTGGGATGCGCTGCTGCTGCTGTCGCGCGAGTTGCAAAGACTTTTCGAAAAGTTCACGGAAGAGAACCTCGAGTCGCTGCCGAACTTCGAGGCGAGAACGATTAGCATGGCGCTGGCGATCGCTCCGGAAGCGGATGCGCCCGTTGCGGCAGTGCTGCAGGACGCGGCCATGGAACTGAGGAACGCCAAGACCAGCGAGGCAGGGTCCTTCAACGTGTTCGGCCGCACGCTGGAGTGGAAGCGTTTGAATGAGGCGGATGAGCTGAAATCGAGCCTGTTGCGATTGGTGCGCGATTTTGGGTTTTCGCCGGATTACATTAACGATCTGGCCTCTGTTTACAGAGAAGCTTTTTCGGCGCGAGTGGCGCGTCGCAAGACTCTTCGCGCGGATAAGCCGTGGCGCACTTACATGCGGCTGTCGCGTGTGATTCCGCAGACGCGGGGCAAAGAAGTAAACAATCTGCGCAACGCCGTGATCACCAACTTGATTGGCAAGAGAACGGCCGGGCTGAAGCTTCGTCCGTCGGCGCGCGTCGGTCTTGAGTGGGCCCGGCTGGCTGCGGGCAGCAATTAGCGGACAGATCACTTCACAAAAGATCAGTCACAAAAGACTCGCAAAGAAGGAATCGAAATGCCTGAAACAGAAGAGAAGAAGGAAGAGAAAAAGACAGAAGAGCGGCGTGGTGGCGAGAACCGTCCTCCTCGAGAGAATCGGCCGGGCGGGGGCGGTGGTCCTCGTGGCGAACGAAGCGGCGGCGAGCGCGGTGGAATTGATCGGGGCGGCGGGGAACGAAGTGGCGGCGACAGACCGGGTGGGCGCGACCAGCGCGCGGGAGGTGGTCCGCGGGGCATGGCGGACAGGCGCGGTGAAGGCCCGCAGGAGATCGACATTGATAAGTTGATCGCGGACAGTTTGTATCTCGACAATCAGGCGCACGTGGTAGTAAGTCGCATGCGCGACATGGACTCCGGCACAAAGAGCCAGTTACGCCGCCTGTACAACGCGGTACGGCGCGCGACGCGTGCTCCGGAAGGCGAGCGGCAGCATGAGTTCGTGATGGTGCGCGCGCGGCTTGCTTACACCATCGCGCGGCACTCGTTGCGCAGTCTGGACGCTTTGGAGCGCTTACTGCTACAGGTAACACGCAAGAACGATGCGCGCGGGTATGAGCGTTTTCGCGACTTATTCGAAGCCATCATTGCTTACAACGAGTAAGTTACCCCAAAAGAATAGCGCACCCATACCGGCGAGCGAAAAACAGGATATTCACGCATGAGTTCTCATACCGCATCTACTCAACTTACATTTCTGGGCAAGGTGATTCTCGAAGGCGAGATTCAGTGTCAAACAGGGCTACACATTGGAGCGGGCAAAGGGTCGCTCGAGATTGGCGGAGCTGACAACCCGGTTGTCAAAGACGCCTTCGGCATTCCTTACATACCGGGCAGTTCCTTGCGCGGACGCCTGCGCTCGCTACTGGAGCAAACGCTTGGCCTGGCGGTTCCGAGCGAGCTGGTTTATCTTTCGAAGCGCAAAGGCCAGGAAGTGCGCATTCACCACAGCGATAAACCGGATGACGACGTTTGCGTCTTGTTCGGGCGTAATCCGGGCCGCGTGGAGAAGGTGAGCGGCGAGACCATTGAGGCCGCCACGACTACACCCGCGCGCCTGACGGTTTACGACGCACCGCTGGTAGTGGACAGCATTACGCCGCAGATGCGCGAAAACCTGGATGATGAGTTGACGGAGCTGAAGAGCGAGAACGCGGTCGATCGCATCACCTCGCAGGCCAATCCGCGTACGCTTGAGCGCGTTCCCGCAGGCGCACGTTTCCGATTGCGCATGGTGCTGGATGTGCTCTGCCCGGAAGACAAGCCGCTACTCGCCAGAGTGGCTGAAGCACTGCGATTGCTTGAAGACGATGCGCTGGGCGGCGGTGGCAGCCGAGGCAATGGCCGGGTGGCATTCAGCGCGCTTACTTTGACGTGGCGGGGTAAGGAGTACTACGCCAAAGGCGCGAGTGAGACAAGCCTGCTGTCAGCCGGCGACTTAGCCGCTTTACAGCAGTTGGTGAGCGCGGATGATTTCGGAGATAAGCTCGCCTAGGCGCATCGTGACACGATGCGAACTGACGCGATGCAAACTAACGTGATGCAGCCCGCCGTTTTGATTCGCTTGCGGCCGACGGGCCCATGGCGATACGGCCCGGGAGACGGTGCGCACGACCGCGTAGACACGCTGTACCGGAGCGACCGTGTGTTTTCGGCGGTGACGGTAGCCATGCGGCAACTGGGGTTCCTGGATGAGTGGCTGGACGAGACAGCGCGGGCTCCTCAAACGGCCGTTGCGTTTACGTCGCTTTATCCGTATCAGGGCGATACGCTGTTCGCTACACCTCCGGCTTCCGTGTGGCCACCGCCGCCGTCTCAATTGACAGCACCCAATCCGGCATTTTTGAACAAAATCCGCTGGAATGACGTCGGGCTGGTGCCGCTGACGGTGATTGAAGCGCTGCTTACCGGCCGCGCTGTTTCCGCGGAGCAGTGGATTGCGGACGCGGCGACGGGATGCCTGCTGCGCCGTGACCGCCCGGGCTCGGCTCCCTTCCGACTGGCCGCGAGGACTGCTGCCGCGGTAGACCGTGTGACCAACGGCGCAATTCAGGTGAGTTCAGCCGCGTGTGTCGAGTTTGAGCCGGATTCCGGCCTATGGACGGTGGCGCGTTACCGCGATGCCGCGTCCGCGTCCGCCTGGCAAGACCGCTTGCACGCCTGTTTTCGCTTGCTTGCCGATAGCGGCTTTGGCGGCCGTCGCACGCAGGGCTGGGGCAAAACCGAATCACCCGAATGGAAACGCGGCACCTGGCCCGGTGTCATTCTGCCAAAGTTGGGCCGCGCTTCCGGCGCTACGGAAGAGTCTGGGCCTTCGCTCTATTGGTTGCTATCGCTGTATTCGCCCTCGTCCGTGGACCGGATCGATTGGGCGGGTGGCGATTACCAGCTCACGCTTCGCGGGGGCCGTGTGGAAAGCGCCGGTCCAGGCGGCGGCGCGCTGAAGAAGAGCGCCCGCATGATCGCGGAAGGTTCGGTTTTAGCTGCACAGCAGGAGCCGGCGGGCGCTGCGGTAAACGTAGCGCCGGACGATTTCGCGCATCCCGTTTACCGGTCCGGCTTTGCTTTGACACTGAAACTGCCGGTCATTCGAGCTGCTTCTGATTCGATGCCGGTTGAGACGCCGTCTGACGAAGAGGCTTTGGAACCTCGGCCTTGCGAAGCGCCTGCAGCGGCGACGGCGGCCGAAGAAGCTGCCGCGGGCGAAGCAGCTAAGGAAAGCACGGGGCCGGAAGACGGCGCGAGTGAAGACGTTGCAAGTGAAGATGTCCCGAGCGAAAGCGTGACAGGCGAGGAAGCGACCAGCGAAGAGAGCGAGGAGAGATCGCCCGATGAACTATAAAGTGACCGCTCTCACCCCGCTATTGGTGGGCGATGGACGCGCGCTCTCCCCGATCGACTACATGGTTTGGAAAGATCAGGTCAACGTGCTTGATCAGCCAACGATTTTCAAGTCGCTGAGGAACAGCCGCCTGTTCGACACGTATCTGGGCGAGTTGCGCACCGCACGGAAGCTCGATTTTGCCCGTTGGGGCGGGTACGCGCAGCAGGAACGTTTTTCGCGGCGGCGCATCCCGTTTGAAAACGCCGATTCCACTGCCGCTTGGAACGCAGCGCCTCCGGAATCGCTGTTCATTCCGACCTTTACTACCGACTATCGCGGCGCTTATTTGCCGGCGTCGGCCGTGAAGGGCGCGTTGCGCACCGGGCTGGTTTTTTCGCGATGGTCGGCCGCAACCATGGAGCGTTTGGCGGCTTCCGTGGAAGGAGACCGCCTGCCGCGCCGGGCGAGCGAAGCGGCTGAAGCGGCCGTCTCGGCGTCGCAAGTGAGGATCGTTTCGCTAGCCGACAGCCAGCCGGTGCCCGCCTCCGCCTTTCGCGTGTATGTGACGCGCGTAGCTTCTTTAGACACTCGCCAAGCGGGCAAGCCGCAACTAGTATGGAAAGTGACGGGCCGAGGCAGCGTTCCGCCGCAGCGGATCGCCGACGCTACGCCGCTCTTTACCGAAATGGCTACTCCCGGAACATCGTTTCACGGCGGGTGGCAGCAGCATAAGTTTCTCGACCGGCAGGAAGCGATGCGTGCTCTGGGCTGGCGGTCCGCGCCGCAAACCGAAACGCTGACGGAAGCCGCCAACCAGTACGCGGCGGCGCAGTTGAACCTACATGCGCGCTACGCCGAAGCGACAGGTCTCCAGGGCCTACGGCAGACATTGGAGCATTTACAACGCGAATTGAGCGCGGCACAAGCTGCACCGCTCACGTGCTTGTTGTCGCTGGGGTGGGGAAGCGGGTTCCTGTCGAAGGCTGCCTTTCTTGATACCGAGAACGAGTCGTACCGCAAAATTCTACGGTCCGTTCCAGCGATTGGGAAGGCCATGCGCGACGGGGTCACGTTCCCCAAAACGCGAAGAGTCGTTTTCGCCGGAGGGCAGCCGTCTTCACTGCCTGGGTGGGTCCGGCTCGAATTTGTCAAGTAACGGTACTCTCCCGACACCTACCTTTTAAGCCCGCTAATCCCTGCCGACGAAATGCCGATAGTTTCTGTATGCTAGAAGTGTCAGCAGATTCTCTACTGAACGCAATGAACTCTTCCGCGGACTCCCCTAATCTCTTATTAAGTTATGCATAGCGCGATATATAACGCCTATTTCGGGTTTTCGGAGAATCCGTTCAATATTAGCCCGGATCCGGAGTTTCTATACCGTAGTCCTCAGCATGAGGAGGCGCTAGCCAACCTTATCTACGGTGTCCGAAGCCGTAAGGGGTTTATCGTCCTGTCGGGCGAGGTAGGTACGGGCAAGACGACCATGCTCGAATGTTTGAGAGATTACCTAGACTCTCAGCGCATCGAGTTTGCCTTTATCTTTAATTCGCGGCTGACTCCCGATCAGTTTTTCGAAATGATGGCGTTTGATTTCGATTTGCAATGCGATCGCAAATCGAAGACCGAAGTCTTGTTCGCACTCAACGCTCTCTTGATTCAACAGGCGGAACGTGGCCGTACATGCGTGCTAATCGTGGACGAAGCGCACAATCTCGATTGGGAAGTGCTCGAAGAGATTCGCTTACTCGGCAATCTGGAAAATCGGCAGGGAAAGCTGCTGCAAATCATATTGTCCGGGCAACCCGAATTAGACCGGAAGCTGGACGCGCCGAATCTGCGGCAGTTGAAGCAGCGCATCGTGCTCCGGTGCTCGCTGAACCCGCTGGCGCCGGAAGAGGCCATCGGCTACATCGAATTGAGACTCGCGCGGGCAGGCATGCCCAATCAGACCGTCTTCCCCGCTGAAGTGTTGGAAGAAGTGTATAAGCGGTCGCGCGGCATTCCTCGGCTCATCAATTTGCTTTGTGACAATCTGCTGGTCACCACCTTCGCCATGGAACAGCGCGTGGCCACGCTTCAGATGCTGGACGAAGTGTGCCAGGATTTGCGCTTGGAGTGGCCGGGCGGGAATCGGGACCGGCGAGGCCGATCGCGTTACGGCATGGGCGAAGAACACTATCCCGAAGCGCCGGTCTCCATTCGCGGCGAGTAGGTAGGGAATCGCCCATCCGTAAGGGCGTCGCCCTTGCCCGTCTTGAAGCGTCAAGAACAGATGGGCGCTCCCGTTCTTTTAAAAGGCATGTTCTGGCAACACGCGAACAAGACCAGCACCAAACGTTGAATGCTCCGCAAGGAACTGCGGGAGGATAGTGACGTCCACATCCCTCCCCGAGCGAACTGAGCGAGACTCCAATCCAGAGCGCTGCCAATACGCGGCAGCCCTTGTTGTCCGCAGGTCAAAGCGTGCGCATGCCGTGCCCTTAGCCCAGAGAGTGCAATTCGTCCGATAGCTTCCTGCCCAATCCTTGTCCCTGTTCCGCTGGATCTTATGCAGAATCGCGCGACGGCCGGCCTGTGGGATTGTGTCTGATTTATAGAGGTAATGTCCTAAGATCGTCGACTATGTAGGACATGGATCCGCGGGCTCCCCATCCGCAGCGAACTGGTGCGAGATCTGCGAGTTCCTCTTCTTTGCATACCGGAAGGACCAGTCGGCCTTCACCGCCCCAGAGTTGCTCCACCCTGATGTCGTGCGGAACGTTCATGACGAGTTCATGAAGCGCTGGTGTGGTCTGCCTGCTGGCGGCCAGCTGCGGGAAATGCAGCTGGTTGATTACAGGACGTTGCGCAAAGGCCGAGGCATCTGTCACTGGCTCTTGGAGCCTGACCAGGCACTCGGCCATCCGCTGTCCTCCACTTGACATCGTGGCAGCGAACTTACTCCCAGCTGCAAGTGGAGGAGCGGCCTTGCTGGGCGCTGAGTGTAGTCGCGTCTGAAATATTGATCCGATCCGTTTGGGATAGCCTTGCGCCCACCCCCGAGCTAAGGCAGCATCGTTGTCTACGAACATATAGGGGCAATAGGACACAGGTTTGCCTTTGTGCATGGCATCGACCAGAATGAAAAATTCGCGATACTGATAACGAGCAGGGTCGAGGAACTCCTCGTTCTCACCCGTGAACTGCCAGTCGCAGAAGAACGCGTTGGCGTGCCCTTGGTTTGCTTCATCCATCTGTAGTCCTTCAGGTAAGTAGCCTGCTACAACAGCAGAATCAGCCCAAAACTCCACGCTGAGGAAGTCACACGAGTAATGCCAAGGCGGTGCCGGGTTAAGAGTAGACTGGCCTCTAGGGGTGAGTGGAACGAAGTAGCCTTTGAGCATGGTTCTCCTTGATCGCCGCGTAAATGATTTACGAAGCGTCTGTTTCAGTTTCGAGTGTGATTCCTGATGAGCAAATGGTCCACGGTCAGGTCTCCTATGGTCAGCTTTTCGATGCGACCCTGCCGGATGGCAAGTCTCCCTATGGCGAGCGCTCCGATGGCCATTGCTCCGATTGCTGTTGCGCCTATGGCAAGGCCAATCAGGGCGAGCCCCTTGCTCGCTGAAGACCTGACTTCCTTTTCTGCTTTTGAAAGTGGCATGGTGTGAGTTCCGCTTCCTACATGGAAGGTGAAGAGAAGTTAAGAGTGAGAAGCGGCAGTCCTTCTGCCAAATGCGGGAAGCAGCATGCCGGTCCGCTTGGCGTATTCTGCGAATGCAGGATAGCGTGAAAGTGAGCGATCTTTTCTGCGCATGTTGTGGAAGAAGAAGAGCAACCAGGTCGCAAGTACCAGCAAAGACAGCCAGTGCCACGAAGTCAGCGCAAAAGCGCCATAGATCATGATCTCTCCCAGATAGTTTGGATTCCGGGTGCGCGCGAATAGGCCGTCTACGATCAGTCCCCTGCGAAGCTGCAGCACGAAGTACTTCTGCGCATCGCCAACATATTCGAGAAACATACCCACCGCGTAGATCGCTGGCGCGGCCGCGAAGACCCATGCCGGCAATATCGTGTGACGTGAGATCAGCAAATAGGGAGCAATGAGATAGGTCGCAAGCGGCAGGAAAATGGCGAGTCCAATTCCGAAGGGAACTTTTTGCTCAAAGCTCTTGTCGGGATAGATGTCCTCCTTCATTAGCCAAAGGAAGGTATACGTTCCGTGCATCCCCAGGTAAAGAAAAGCCGCTGGACCCCAATTGTGGAAGTACCACATGAGACCCAAGACCACGGGCAATACAAGAACTTTGTGAGTGTTGATGACGGAGTTGAGGGTAACCATGATTGGCCTCGACCTAACAAGTAGATGTAGACATTGTCTAGATAGTTCCACATTCGAGTGCTTTTCTCTGGTTTAATCCGAGTTGTGGACAAAGCTTCCCGTCGCTCGCACATCCAGAAACTCGACACATATCACCACGGTGATCTACGGGCGGCCTTACTGAAGGCTGCCGAAGAACTGATCAGCGAGGTTGGCGTCGAATCGCTTACCTTACGGGCTTGTGCCAGGAGAGCAGGTGTATCGCATGGCGCCCCGGCCCATCACTTCGGCAGTCTTACGGGTTTGCTCACTGAACTCGCCATCGAGGGGTTCCAAAAGCTCGGAGCGATTATGACTACCGCAGCCACCAAAGAGCCCAGCCAAGCTCTTCTCTCGGCGGGCCTCGGATACATCGAGTTCGCAATGAGGGCACCAGAGCAGTTCCGAATCATGTGGAGGAACGAGTTGTTGGATAATGGGTCCGCAAGATTGCAAGCGGCGGCTGAGGTATCGCGACAGGTTCTTCGAGATGCTCTCAGAGGTGCCTACGTCGAAGTTCGTGGGCGGGTTCCTGCGGACGTGCTTCTCACGGCTCGCTTCGGCTTGGCATGGTGTTGCGTTCATGGCTACGCCTGCCTCTGGGTTGAAGGCAGTCGGAGGTCTCATTCCCTGTCCGAAGCGAAGCAGATGCTTGCGCTGCTTCGCCCGGTTCTAGTCGACCCTGCCACAGAGGAGGAGCCTCTAAACAGGGCTCAGATACGGGCGTCGTCCCTGGAATCTGAGAACGATTGAGTTGTGGCTGTAGCAAGAACAGCATTCCGATGGCCATGAATAAACGACCCTGAACTTCTCAAGTTCGAGAGCAGCGGCAAGAGCGATCCGGCTCTTCAAAGAACGACACAGAATAGAAAGCGGGTCTGGAACGGAGGTTTCAGAGTACAACATCCATTCAGCCCTGTTTACAATCCCGCAATCCGCGTAAGACTTGATCCACCAACTCTTCTCCCCAACAGATTGGACATGAGGCTTGCGTGATCTTGCAATGCCACGACGAATTCCAAACCCTAAGGGCATCGCCGCTAAAGGCTTCTTGGTCCGAAGGCCCCTGGCCGCTGCGCGATTTCGAACACTGCTGTCCGCTAGTGAAGCGGAATCTCCGCCGCAGTCGCGTTTTCCACACCCACAAAGCCTTTGGTCTCACTGTTTAGGCGAAAGGCGGAACTCGGTCACCGACCTGCGTGTAGAAGGGGAAACCCGTCCGTGCAGAACATATTCGCCGACATCCGCTATGCACTGCGTCAATTCCGCCTTTCACCGGTATTCACGGTGAGCGCTGTCCTAACCCTCGCCCTGGGGATCGGAGGCACCACCGCGATCTTTTCTCTGATCAACACAGTGATGCTTCGCTCCCTACCTGTGGCAGATCCAGGCAGTCTGTTCCGCGTCGGCGATGGGTATGGCTGTTGCGTGCAGGGAGGCCCGCAGGACAACTGGGGAATGTACTCATTCCCTCTTTATGAGCGATTGAAGAGCGCCGCTCCTGAATTCGAGCAACTCGCCGCATTTCAATCCAGCCCGTGGACTTTCAGCGTACGGGGCGTTTCAGGAGACCGCGTAGCCAAGCCTTTGCGCGGTGAATACGTCACCGGAAACTACTTTTCCACTTTCGGCATTCACTCGTTTGCGGGCCGCCTGTTTTCCCGGTCCGACGACCGCGCTGCCGCTGCACCCGTTGCTGTGTTGAGTTATCGCGCCTGGCGGGGAATGTATGGAGCGGACCCCTCTGTACTCGGTGGCAGCTATGCAATAGGAGGCCATCCATTCACGATCATCGGCATCGCTCCCCCCGGCTTTTTCGGCGAGACGCTGCGTAGCGATCCACCGGACCTTTGGCTTCCCTTACAACAAGAACCGCTGCTGAACGGCAGCAGTTCCCTGGTGCGTCAGTCTGCCTCCGGCTGGCTGCGTGTCATTGGAAGGCTTCGACCCGGCGCCACCGTGACGGGAATGTCGGCTCGTCTGACCGGCGTTCTGCGCCAATGGTTGCAGAATGACAGCGGTTATCCGGCTGTGTGGCTGCCGGAAGTCATTCGCCAACTGCCTAAGCAGACCATCCACGTTGTTCCCGCAGGCAGCGGTGTACAGGCAATGAAGGAAGATTACGGCCGCAGTCTCCACATACTTTTCGCGGTATGCGCTCTTGTACTGCTGATCGCCTGCGCCAATGTAGCCAATCTGTTGTTGGCTCGTGGCATGGCGCGGCGCAGTCAGACCTCGCTGCGGCTTGCGATTGGAGCGTCGCAAAGCCGCATTATTTCTCAGTCGCTCACGGAAAGCATTTTGCTCTCCGTTGGCGGCGGACTTGCCGGCCTCCTCGTCGCCGATGCTGCCGGGCATCTACTGCTTGCGCTGGCATTCCACAGCGCCCGATTTGTTCCCATCGACGCTAGCCCCTCACTGCCTATTTTAGGTTTCGCTCTAGCTTTGTCCCTCATCACGGGAGTGCTGTTCGGTACCGCTCCGGCCTGGTTCGCCACTCGTACCGATCCAGCGGAGGCGCTGCGTGGCGCGAACCGTTCCACTGCCGACACCTCTTCTTTCTCCAGGACGGCGCTGCTCGTTCTACAAGCCACGCTATCCCTGGTGCTAGTTGCGGGCGCAGGCATGCTGGCCAGAAGCTTGAGCAATCTGGAACATCAGAATCTCGGTCTAGAAACGAGCAATCGCCTGTCGGTAGTCTTAAATCCGTTGCCATCCAGCTACCCGCCTGACCGGCTAAACGCGATCTATCGCAATCTGAACGACCGCCTTAACCACCTTCCTGGCGTAGAACGGGCAGGGCTCGCACTCTATAATCCATTCACGGATAATTGGGGTGAAGCCGTCTTTGTAGAGGGTCACTCTGCCAACCTCAAACTTGATGTCGACATGAGTTCCTCGTTGGATCGCGTGAGCCCGGGCTATTTTGAGACGGTAGGCCAGCATGTTATCCGGGGAAGATCTTTCAGCGAGACCGACACCCCCGCCACCTCCCCCGTTGCTGTAGTGAATCAGGCGTTTGTCCGCAAGTTCTTTTCAAAGGCAGATCCCTTGAACAAGCGTTTCGGTATCGTTACTCCGGAAAATGCCGGTATGTTCCGCATCGTCGGCATAGTAAGGGACGCGAAATATACGCAGCCGCAAGAACCTGTTCATCCGATGTTCTTCCTCCCATTAGGGCAGTACGTGACTTATAAGGAGGGCAGCTTGCAGGCAGGAGAGCGGCGAACACACTTCATCACCTCCGCCATGCTCGTCACGCGCATGTCCGCAGGTAAGTTGGAGCCGCTGCTCCGCAAGACTTTTAGTGAAGTGGATGGGAATTTAGCCGTCAATGACATTCGAACTCTGCAGGAACAGGTAGACGTTAACTTCGACCAACAGCGCGCAGTCGCTAGCTTGGCCGGCCTCTTCGGCATCGTGGCGTTGATCCTGGCAGCCGTGGGACTTTACGGAGTTACCGCTTACACCGTGGCTCAGCGCACCAGCGAAATTGGAGTTCGCATGACCTTCGGCGCCAGTCGCGGAAGCGTGATCCAACTGATCCTTCGCGGTGCTTTCGCGAAAGTGGCACTTGGGCTACTGCTCGGCATCCCGCTGTCTATCGGCGCAGGCCACCTCCTCTCATCGCAATTGTATGGCGTTGCTAAATGGGATCCGCTCGCTCTGTCGGTCGCCACCATTTCGCTCGCCGCCTGTGCATTTCTCGCCGCGATCATTCCCGCTACTCGAGCAGCTTCTATCGATCCGATGAAGGCCCTGCGCTCGGAGTAGAAACTCGCGTGTCATATTTTGAATGAGTGGCCGAACTTGCGGAGCTCACGTTTCACGATGACATTGCTGTCGTCACGGTAAACAATCCACCAGTCAATGCGCTGAGTCCCGGCGTTCCGGAAGCCATCCAGGCGGCCATTGGCGCGGCGGAAGAAGATCCCCGGGCGCGTGCTCTGGTTCTCATCGGCGCTGGCCAGACATTCATTGCCGGCGCTGACATTCGCGAGTTCGGCAAGATCGTTTCAGGTGAACGGCCGCGTCTTGATTTCCTGCCGTTCCTTCAAACGATCGAGGACTCTCCCAAGCCGGTAGTCGTCGCTCTTCATGGGACGGCGTTCGGCATAGGTTTGGAGACTGCGATGGCTGGGCACTATCGCGTGATCGCGCCCAATGCGCAAGTAGGCCAACCCGAAGTAAAGCTGGGACTCATTCCTGGAGCCGCTGGCACACAGCGTCTGCCGCGCCTCGCCGGGCCGGCCAAAGCAGCAGAGATGTGCGCCTTAGGCGAAGCCGTGACGGCCCAGGAAGCTCTTTCACTCGGCATCGTCGACCGGGTGATCGAAGGCGACCTGCTTATAGGTGCGCTTGCCTTTGCGCGGGAGGCAGCCGGCAAGGCTGCGCGCAAGACGCGCGAGCGTAATGAAAAGCTGCTCGACTTCGATCCGGCTGTTTTTGTAAAGCTTCGCGAGCAGGTTCGTAAGATGAAGCGCGGCATGAACGCGCCGCTCGCCGCCATCGAGGCGGTGGAGGCGGCCACAAAGCTTACCTTCGACGAAGGCTGCCGTCGTGAAGCGGAGCTCTTCTACGAATGCCTCTTCTCAAGCGAATCGAAAGCCATGATTCACACCTTTTTCGGTGAGCGTACGGTTGCGAAGATTCCCGGCTTGCGCAAAGACCTTAGGCCAGGCGAGATTCGCCGTGCGGCCGTGATCGGAGCGGGCACGATGGGCGGCGGTATCGCGATGAATTACGCCAATGCCGGTATTCCTGTGATCGTCAAAGAAACCTCTCGGGAGGCGCTTGATCGCGGACTGGCCACCATCCGCAACAATTACGCGAAGACAGTCTCGAAAGGCGGCCTGTCGCAAGCCGCCATGGACGGGCGCATGGCGCTCATCACTCCGCAGCTCGGCTACGACGGCTTCGAGGAGGCGGACATCATCGTCGAAGCAGTGTTCGAAAACATGTCCGTGAAAAAGGCGGTGTTCTCTGAAATGGATCGCATCGCGAAACCAGCCTGCATTCTGGCGTCGAACACGTCCAGTCTCGATATCGACGAGATTGCGTCCGCGACCGGCCGGCCCGATAGGGTGATCGGTACGCATTTTTTCAGCCCGGCAAACGTGATGCGGCTGCTGGAAGTGGTTCGCGGCAAAGCTACCGGAGACGAAGTCATCGCGACAGCCATGGCGCTCGGCAAGAAGCTGGGCAAGGTCGCGGTGCTGGCGGGGAATTGCTTTGGCTTTATTGGTAATCGGATGATCGCGCCGTATCTCCGGGAAGCCTATTTCCTGGTCGAAGAAGGCGCTTCTGTCGAAGACGTCAACCAAGCGCTGTATGACTTCGGGATGGCCATGGGACCGCTCGCGATGGATGATTTGGCCGGCCTTGACGTCGGCTGGGCCATCCGCGAAGCGGGCAAGCCATTTCAAAAACCCGGCGTTCGTCAGCCGCTGGTTCCGGATCTGCTTTACCGGCAGCAGCGCTACGGTCAGAAGAACGGGCGCGGCTGGTCCCTATACGATGCGAACCGGAACGCAAAGCCCGATGTTGAAGTAGCGGCTCTGATAAAGAAGGCGGCGCGCGAGCATGGGATAGAGCGGCGGAAAATCGGGCGCGAAGAGATTGTGGATCGCTGCGTGTATGCTCTGGTAAACGAAGGCGCGCGAATTCTTGAAGAAGGGATCGCGCTGCGTGCTGTCGATATCGACATCACCTATCTCTATGGCTATGGCTTCCCCGCCTGGCGCGGCGGTCCAATGTTCTACGCCGATACGGCCGGTCTCCCGAATGTACTGGCCCGGATAAAGACATTCCAACAGCAAGAAGGTGACGCATTCTGGAAACCGGCGGCGTTGCTTGAACGTTTGGCGAAATCGGAGCAGACCTTCGCAAGCTTCGACCAGGCTCACCTTAGCGGGTAAGGCTTAGTACCGTGAGAGACTTCTTTTTAAGATTTTGTCGCAATATCGTGGTATTTTGACGATTCGGTGTCGCGGCTGTTAACCGGGGCACCGGCATTGTCATCTATGGCCTGTCGCGGCATCGGGAAGATGGAAAAAACTCAGACAACACTCGATTCGACCTTGGAAAGCGTCGATAGGGCGGAGGCCCTAGTCGTGCGCGAAGCGCTCAGCGTTGGCTTCGATGAGGATGAGCAGCATCAGATCGGCATGTCCGTGCGCGAGTGCATGGTGAACGCCGTGGTACATGGCAACCGCTACAGCAGCAAGAAAAAAGTTCACCTGGATATCGAGCGATCCGCCGAGGGCCTGATCGTTACCATTGGCGATGAGGGCGCAGGTTTCGATCTCAACTCGCTTCCCGATCCACTGGCTTCAGAAAACCTATTGCGTCAGTCGGGTCGCGGCCTTCTGCTGATACGAGCTTTTATGGACGACTTCGATCTCCATCCCCGTCCTGGGGGCGGCACTGAAGTCCGTCTCATCAAGAAATTAGCGCAACACTAGAATACGGTTGCGAGGGTCTGATCCACAAGGAGGTAGATGTGAGTGTTAAATTGACATCCCGCCAGGTTGGCGATGTCACCGTGATTGATGCAGGTGGACGAATTACCTTGGGCGAGGGCGCCAGCCAATTCCGCGATATCATTCGCGACATTTCGGCAAAAGGGAGCAAGAAGGTTTTGTTGAACCTGAACGAGGTTTCTTATATCGATAGTTCCGGCATCGGCGAAATGGTTTCCGGATTCACCACGGTGACGAACAACGGTGGACAACTGAAGTTGGTCGGCCTGTCTAAGCGGGTTAAGGATCTGCTACAGATCACAAAGCTATACACAGTGTTCGAAGTTTTCGACGATGAAGCGGAGGCTGTCCGAAGTTTCAATTAGAGTACTCCGACGCACAGTACGCGGTCCGATGTGGCGGGCAGAGAAAGCAGGTGAGATAAGTAATGGGCGCCAGGCACTCTATCAACACAAGCGTGTCTAGTTCAATCACGCAAAACTCCCATGCCTGGTTCCGCCACACAAACTGTTCCCTTCCCGGCTCCGGAAGCCCGGACGGTTGACGTTCTGATTGCAGATGAGCTGACGCTGGTCCGCGAAGGATTAGCTTCCCTCTGTAATTCTCTTGTCGGCTTTCGAGTGGTTGCGCAGGCGGGCACCGCGGCGGCTGCGTTAGCCGAGATACAGCGTCTGGAACCAGCAGTGGCGCTGCTGGACCTTGGCTTATCTGATCTCGCCGCGACGGAGGTGATCCGCCGTGTCCGGGAAGATGGGCTCAAGACCCGGTGTGCTGTGTTCTCCATACGGAAGGACCGGAAAACCGTTCTTGAAGTCCTTCGCACGGGAGCGTGCGGATACCTTCTGAAGAGTTCCACTTCCGAGCAGATGGCCGACGCGCTTCTGCAGTTTACACAGGGTGGCATCTATGTCTCGCCCCAAATCGAAGTGATGTCGCTGTTCGGAGAAGGGAACGGGCGTAACGAAGCCGCGGACCCCATCGATACGCTCAGCAGCCGGGAGTTCCAAGTATTCTCACTGCTGGTGGAAGGCATTCGCGCGAAAGAAATTGCGGCGCGTCTGAATTTGAGCCCTAAGACGGTGGATACCTACCGCTCCAGCTTGATGCGCAAACTGGATATCCACGATGTGGCCGGACTGGTGAAGTTCGCCATAAAGCGGGACTTAGCCGACCTGAAATCCTGACCACTGCGCCGGCCACCTCCCCCGAGTAAGGCCCTTTTGCCGTGCTAATCTGGTGGCTTACCCGCCTCAGAAAGGCAGCCGTTTCGCTTTGACCCGTCATGAATTAAAGGATCAGGTTCAGCACGACCAGTTCACTGATACCTTCTCGAGCTTTCTCCACTACGCGAAGTTCCATCGCAATCAGCTCATTCGTTGGACTCTAGCGGGAATAGCGGTGCTCGCTTTAGTGGGGTTCGCCATATGGTATGCGTCCTACCGGGATGCTCTCCGTCAGCACGATCTGGACACGGCTTTCCAGGTTCTGGATACGCCAGTTGGCCCAGCTAACCCCGCGGACGCCTTAGCCAAGACGTTCCCGACTCAAGACGCCAAGACAAAAGCTTCGATGAAGGCATTATCTGATGTGGTTGCTAAAGATGGCGGAACGCGCCAGGGATTAACCGCGCAGTACTATCTCGGAACCCTGAAAGCGCAAAGTGGAGACACACGAGGCGCCGAATCGGATCTGAATGCAGTCGCAGGCTCGGGCAATGACTGCGCGCCGCTGGCAAAAATCGCGCTAGCTCAGCTTTACGGGAGCGAGAACAAGATCTCGCAAGCACAGGGGCTGCTCCGGAATCTAGTGGACAAGCCGAGCGACCTGGTCTCGAAGGCGCAGGCCCAGATCTTGCTCGCTCACCTGGACGAGACCGCGAATCCTCAGGAGGCTAAGAAAATTCTTCAGTCTCTGAAGAGTCCTAACCAGGATCCTGCTGTGTCGCGCGCGGTCGATCAGCTTTCCGCTCAGTCGACCAAGTAGTTCGTTGACTCCATGCTGGGCCGACTCCGTTTAGGTCCGCAACATTTGCGCGGACGCAAATTCCCCGAGCCGCCGCATCCTTATCGCAATGACTTTCAACGCGACCGCGACCGTGTCATTCACGCACAGGCGTTCCGCCGCCTGGAAGGCAAGACGCAGGTCTTTGCCGCTGGATTTTGCGATCACTTTCGGAACCGGCTCACGCACACCATTGAGGTATCGCAGATTGCCCGCACGGTCGCGGTCGCGCTCCAACTGAATGAAGAGTACACTGAAACTCTGGCACTGGCGCACGATCTGGGCCACCCGCCCTTTGCGCATGTCGGAGAGAAAGAGCTGGACCGGCAGATGCGCCGCTTCGGCAGTTCTTTCGAGCATAACCGGCACGGGCTCCGCATTGTGGATCTGCTGGAGCGCAGATACGTGCGCTTCGACGGCCTGAATCTGACATTTGAAGTGCGTGAAGGCATCATCAAGCATTCGCGCGACCTGCCCGCCGATGCCGAACCGGAGCTGCAGGAGCTGCTTCCCGGACAGCGGCCGCCGCTCGAAGCGCAATTGCTCGATCTGGCCGACGAAATTGCTTACAACACGGCGGATACCGACGACGCTTTCACGGCCAAGCTGTTTTCGCTGGAGGAAATGGCGCAAGCCGTGCCCGCTTTCGCGGAGTTAGCCGAGCAAGCGTCTACGCAATTCCCGGGAGCTCCCGAACGCATTCGCTTTTGGGAGATTCAACGGCAGCTCGTCAACATGCTTGCCGGTGGATTGATCGAGGGCACTTCTCGCGCGGCTTTGGCGGCGGGCGTGGAAAGCGTGGAGGACGTGCGCGCGCTCGATTATCGATTGGCGCAGTTGACTCCCGAAGCGGCCGAGATCAACAAGCAGATCCATTCGGTGCTTGTCGATCGCGTCTACTCTTACGCTCAACTGGTGGAGGAGCGGAGCGCAGCGGTGGAAAGAATGGCGGAGCTGTTCAATTTTTTGTTGGAGCGTCCGGAATGTGTTTCGCCGGGATATCGCGAGCGATTGAATGAGGAACCCGCGCATCGCGTGGTTTGCGACTACATTGCAGGCATGACGGATGCCTATCTGATGCGAACGCACCGGGAGCTGATAGGAGAATCAGTCGCGAGCGACTGAGCTGGACAACTCCGCGGAGCGCACGACGTATATCTTCTCAATCGCACGGCAAATCTCGCGGGCTACGCGGTCCGGTGTCTCGTCTTCGTCCAGCTCCACTTCCACCGTGATATATAAATCTACTCTCTTCATCTGCCGTTGGCCTAGATATGCTTCTCTATAAGGCGCTTTTCCACATTGGAGATGCGCATTTCTAGTGCTGCGAGACGTTCGTCGCTGGCTGTATTGAGATTTCCCAAATCGGCTTTCATGTGACGGAAGCGAACGTTCTCGGCTTGCTGGTAATCGGCGAAGGCCCGCAGCAGCCGCGTTTCCGCATCGTGGGTGCGCTCGTCAATGTATTCCTTGAGGTGCGTTTCAGTACCGTTGGCGCGCTCGTCGATATATTCCTTGAGGCGCGTTTCAGTACTGTCGGTGCGCCCATCGACGTATACCTTAAGCGCATTCATGCCGGCTTCGAAATCAGCTTTGGTAAGAGGGAGGTTGTTATCGGACATGCGTGGACTGCTTCTATTTTCGCCGATTGCGACGTTTGCCACAACTGCTGCTAGGAACGATAATATTCGTGGGCGGACACCGAGCCTATAATGCCTGAAACTGTTCTATGCAAGATCTGCGGCAAACGGCGCGCGAAACGCGCTTGTCCCGCCGTTCATGGCGAGATCTGTCCATTGTGCTGCGGCACGGAGCGAGAGGTTTCGCTTTCGTGTCCGCTGGAATGCGAGTATCTGCAGGAAGCGCACCGGCGCGAAAAACCGCTCGCCGTTCCCGAGGATCAGTTAAAGAACCTTGACATCACGGTCACCGAAGATTTCGTTCGCACGAACGAAGAGCTGCTGCTGTTTTGCGTCTACTCGCTAGCGCAAGCCGCGCTGCGAACGTCCGGCGCTTTGGACGTGGATGTCCTGGCCGCGCTGGACGCGCTGATTCAGACGCATCGTACGCTGGAATCGGGACTGTATTACGAAACCAAGCCCGAAAACGCGCTGGCCGCGGGAGTGCAGCGCCTGTTCGCGGCTTCGCTGGCAGATTATCAAAAGCTAAGAGAAGAGCGCGAAGGATTGCCCACGGTTCGCAACGCGGAGATCCTGACTTTGCTCGTGTTCCTGCAACGGGTGGGACAGCAGAACCAGAACGGACGCCCGCGCGGGCGCATGTACCTGGATCTGCTGCGCCACATGACTCCGGATGGCGACGTAGGAGTCGAAGAGCGGGCTCCGAGCATCATCCTATAGAGGAGGTAATCAGGCTGAAAGCGAAGCTACTGGGCTCAAGAGAGCTTGCCCCGGAAGTTCATCACTTCGAGTTCGAAGTGCCCGGAGTAGAGGACTTTGCCTTTACGCCGGGCCAGTTCATATCGGTTCTGGACCGGGAGCACGGGAAAGAGGTCACGCGCGCGTACTCCATTGCCTCGCCTCGCGGCGGCAATCGCTTCGAATTGTGCCTGAACCGAGTTCCCGATGGCATCGTGTCGCCTTGGCTGTTCAAGCTGAAGCCTGGCGCCGAAGTCGAGATGCACGAACCGCTCGGCTATTTTACTCTTCGTCATCCCGGGCATCGCGCTGTGTTCGTCGCGACCGGCACCGGTATAGCGCCGTTTCGTTCCATGCTTCTGGATTACCTTCCACGCACGCACCTGGAGGTCACTTTGCTCTATGGCGTGCGTTACGAGGAAGGACTGCTTTATCGCGACGAATTGGAGCGGCTCGCCGGCGAATATGAGAGGTTTCGCTTCCTTCCCACCGTGACACGCCCCACGTCAGCCTGGCAGGGCAGAACCGGCCGCGTGCAAACGCATCTCGATGACGCGCTGGCGTTGCACACCGCCGACGATACGTTGACCACGGATGTCTACATCTGCGGATTGAAGGAGATGGTTGACGATGTGCGGCGAGAGCTGAAGCAGCGCGGCTTTGACCGCAAGCAGATCATTTACGAGAAGTACGACTGACGCTCAAATAACGATTCGTGTAATTTGGGTCTGCGCGTAGATCTCTTTCGTCTGGTCGAGGTTGGCGAGCGTAATGCCGGGCAGTTTCGATGACGCCGTGCCGGCGGCCACGCCCCAGCGTAGAGCGTCACTGAACGATTGGTTACGATCAAGGGCCCACACGATGACTGCGGACATGGCATCACCGGCGCCGATGGGGCAAAGCGCCTGCACTTGCGGCGGCATCACTTCCAAGACGCCCTCAGTGGAGGTAGCGGCGATGACGCCCCGGCTTCCGAGCGAGAGCACGACGGATTTGGGCCCCAGGGCCTTGATGCGCAGCACAGCGTCGATCAGTTGTGAGCGGGTGATGAGAGCCGTGTTCAGCAGACGCTCAGCTTCCGACTGATTGGGCTTCACAATGGTCGGCTGCGCCTCAAGTCCGTGCAGCAAGGGATCGCCATCGGTATCAAGCAGCGTTTCCACTTTGTGTTTGGTGGCGAGTTGGATCAAGCGCGTATAGAGATGCTCGTCCACATCGGGCGGCAGACTGCCGCAAAGCATGAGCCAGGAGGAATTGGGCAGCAGATGTTCGACGGCCTTGACAAGCCGGTCCTGCTCGGCGACGGAAAGTTTCGGACCGCGTTCGTTCAATTTGACGGAAAGACCTTGCCGGTCGGAGATGGTGAGGTTGGTGCGAATGTTGCTGCGGATTTTGACGATTTCTTTGCCGAAGCGATCCTTCTGCAACTCCTCTTCGAACTTGCGGCCCACTTCGCGGCCGGAAGTCGTAATGGCGATCGCGTTGCCGCCGAAGCTAGTGAGTACGCGCGCGGCGTTGATGCCGCGGCCGCCCGCCGCTTCGGTGGTCGATTCGATATAGGCGCGGTCTTCGAACACCAGACGGTCCACCGTGACAATTCGGTCGAGTGCTGGGTTGACGGTCAGCGTTAGGATCGATTTGCTCATTCGGGCGTGGACTTTTCAGGGTAGCAACGTGCTGTTACAAGTGACCGTGGCTTATTAGGAACGCTGGCCGGGAGGATTTTACGAAACGAACTCCCCAGGCGCGGAGGCGTTACGACGGAGGTCTCGGAGCGGACATCTTGGCGCCTAACATGCCTCCCAGGCCGGGCAGCAAGGTCAGGAGCAAGAAGGAAAATGGCAGGCTGACCAGCAGTTGCACGACGAAATCGTGTTGACTGAGGTTCAGGAAAGTCGACATCTGAGGCCATTGTGCCCAAGAGGACTTGAGTCGCTGCCACGCCTCAGGGTTGGAAACGAAGAGCGCTGTCATGGCAAAGAGGATGACCAGGACGAGAAACATCCACAGACCAGTCATCCAACCGAGGCGGGCACCGGCGACGGTGGTGAGGGGTTCAGCCGATTGGCTCCGATAGACCCTGGCGGCCACGAAACCGGCCGCACAGAGCACGAGGGGGGCCAGCGGGGGTATGAGGAGGCCGATGGCCATCAAGCCTATGAGAGTGCCGCCAGCGACCAACAGGCTGACCAGAACCGCGCGAGAGTTTTTGAAAGAGATGCCGGGGGCGGTACGTGCTCCGGCCGCTGGCGTGACCAGTGACTGGACGGGAGCGGACGAGGTTTCTTGGGCGCTGAGGCGCGCGAGATCCTCTTCGAATTGAGGCTTGCCGCATTTATGGCAAAAGCGCGCGTCATCGGGAAGGACGGCTCCGCAGGTACAGCGTGGTTGCACATCTTTAGTTTACGGCCTGTAAGGCGGTCTTGCGGAGCGAACCGACCCCGGTGTTCTACGGAACGAAGCCAAATCCGACACGCACAACGAGCACCGACCGCTCTGTGCGCTTGATTGGGTTCGTTTTTTCAAACGGCCGGTAAGATGGCTAGAGAACCGGATGCCGCCGCTAAACCTGCTGGTCGTTTGCTCGCCTGACCACTACCTGCTGAGGAACTTCGAGCCGCTCCGTAATTCAGCCAACATCGCGGTCGGCAATGATGTGGCGACCCTGGACCGGGCTGCACCGGACGCAGAGATCATCGTGTATTCGGGACTGCCTGGCGTGCCGCCGTTCGGGGAAGTATGGCAGCGCGCCAAAAGCGTGCAATGGGTCCATTCGCTTTCCGCAGGGGTGGAGAAGATTCTGATTCCGGAACTGGTGGCGAGTCCAGTTCCGGTGACAAATGCCCGCGGGGTATTCAAGAGGCCGCTAGCCGAGTTCGTGGTTTTGGGTATGCTGTATTTCTACAAAGATGTCCGGCGGCTGGTAGAGAGCCAACGTAAACATCAGTGGGATGAATTTATGGTCGACTGGCTGCCGGGGAAGATCATGGGGGTGGTGGGTTACGGCGAGATTGGGCGGGAGTGCGCGATGCTGGCGAAGGCGCTGGGGGTGAAGATCTACGCGACGCGGCGAAAGCCGGAACTGTCGGCCGGCGATCCGATTCTGGACCGCGTGTTTCCGGCGGACCAACTGCGGGAGATGCTGAAGGAAGTGGATGTGGTGGTAGCGGCGGCGCCGCTGACGCCCGAGACCCGGCATCTGCTGGGAGAGCCGGAATTTCGAGTGATGAAGCCGTCCGCGCTGGTGATGAATGTGGGGCGCGGTCCGGTGATTGATGAAGCGGCTCTGGTGCGGGCGCTTCAGGAGAAACGGTTGGCAGGCGCCGCGCTGGACGTTTTCGAAGAGGAGCCGCTGCCGCCGGATCATCCATTCTGGGACATGGAGAACGTACTGATCTCGCCGCACGGCACGGATAAAACGCGCGAACCCGATTGGCTGGACCTGAGCGCGCAGTTTTTCGTGGAGAACTTTCGGCGTTTTATCGCCGGGGGGCCGCTGATGAACGTGGTGGATAAGAGAGCGGGCTACTAATGAGCGTGGATGTTGCCGCAGGGACGGTTACGTTCGACGATGTGATGGCGGCTTCAGAACGCGTGAAAGTGCTGGCGCGGGTGACGCCGATTCAGAGCTCGCGGCTGTTCGATGAAGCGGCGAAGATGCACGCTTTCTTCAAATGCGAGAACTTGCAACGCGGCGGTGCGTTCAAGATTCGCGGGGCCACGAACTTCATGGCGGCGCTGAGCGCGACGGAGCGGCAGCGCGGGATTGTGACGTCTTCTTCGGGTAATCACGCGCAAGCGGTTGCGATCGCGGCGGCTCACTTCCATTCCGCTGCCATGATCGTGATGCCGACGGATACGCCCAAAGCGAAGATGGAATCGACTCGGAGCTATGGGCCGAAGATCGTCCTCTTCGACCGGCAACGAGAGAACCGGGACGAGATCGCGCGTCACATTGCGGAGGAAACGGGGGCGGTTACATTGCCTGCCTACGACCATCCTTGGGTGATTGCGGGACAAGGGACAGCGGCGCTCGAGATGCTTCGCGAACAACCGGAGCTGGATGCGGTTGTAGCGCCGGTGGGAGGGGGTGGCCTGCTTGCGGGAACTCTGGTCGCCGCTAAGGCATTATGTCCCGGCACGCGCGTATTTGGAGTGGAGCCGGAGCTGGCGAACGACTGGTATCTATCGCTCCAAGCGGGAACGCCGGTGCAGATTGCTCCGCCTGCGACGATTGCCGATGGGCTGCGCACGCCGGTACCGGGGAAAGTCACGTTTCCGCTGGTGCGAAGCATGGTGGAAAGCGTGCTGCTGGTGACGGAGGATGAGATCAAAGCGACGGTGCGGTTCTTACTCACGCGGATGAAGATGCTGGTGGAGCCGAGCGGGGCTGTGGCAGTGGCGGCCGTGCTGCATGGGAAGTTGCCGCGCGGAATACGGACGGTAGGGATTTTGGTTTCAGGCGGCAACGTGGATCTGGATGCGCTGGCCGGTATCTGCGGGGAAGCAGCGTAGCGCGGTGCCTGAGAATCCGTGGCGGACGAAGCGGTCCGAGATGGTGTATGAAAACGCGTGGATCCGGGTGCGGGAAGATCAGGTGATCCGGCCGGATGGGGGCGCCGGGATCTATGGCGTGGTGGAGATCAGGCCGTCGGTCGGGGTGGTCGCGATGAATGAACGGGAAGAGATCGCGATTGTTGGGCAGTGGCGATATGCGGTGAATCGCTATTCGTTAGAGGTGCCGCGCGGGGGCTCATCTCCAGGCGAGACCGATATGCTGGCGGTGGCGCAGCGCGAGTTGGCCGAAGAGGCGGGCGTGATTGCGTCGGAGTGGGAAGCACTGGGCGCAGTGGATGTTTGTAATGGCGTGACGAACGACGTGCAAAGCCTGTTCCTGGCTACTGGGCTGAGGGCGACAGAGATGAATCTTGATCCAGAGGAAGACATTACGGTTCACTGGCACCCGTTTGAAGAAGCGCTACGCATGGCGCTAGACGGGCGCATCACTGAAGTTTGCAGCGTGGCCGCGATCTGGCGCGTGGCGCTGATGCGGAATAGCAGCAAGTAAATGGACCTGACGAGCACACTCGCACGCAAGCGATTCGCGAGGTTCGCCAGGGTGCTGTTGGCGTACAACATTCCGGTGATTTTGTGGGGTGCGTATGTGCGCATCTCGTTTTCGGGCGATGGCTGCGGAGCGAACTGGCCGTTTTGCAACGGGCAGGCAATTCCGCAACACATGAGCGCTCCCACGCTGATCGAATACACGCATCGCATGATGACGAGCCTCGATGTGACCGGAGCGCTTGCCCTGTGCGCGTGGGCTTTCGTCGCCTTTCCCCGTAAGCACGCGGTCCGGCTGTACTCATTGTTATCACTACTGTTTCTGTTCGTCGAAGCACTGCTGGGAGCGGGCTTAGTGCTGCTGCGCTTGGTGGCGAAAGATCAATCGGCGGGGCGCGCGTTGTATTTATCGGCGCATCTGACAAATACGATGTTGTTGCTGGCTGCGCTCACCGCGACGGTTTGGCTGGCTGGCGCGAACATTCACCGTGTGCGCTGGCGAAGTGCGCCGAACGCATTGGTGGGGGCGCTGGGAGTAGCCATGCTGGTGAGCGTGACGGGAGCGGTCGCGGCTTTGGGAGACACGCTCTTCCCTGCGTCTTCACTTGCGGCGGGCATGCAACAGGATTTTTCGAGCGCATCCAGTCTGCTGCTGCGATTGAGGCTGTTTCATCCTTTGATTGCGGTAGCTGGGGCGGCTTATATTGTGTGGACAGCCAGCCAGGCCATGAGGCGAAGTGTGAGTGAGGGTGGGCGTTCCGCAGCGGCACGAGTGATTACGGTGGCAGTTTTCCAGGTTGCGGCCGGCGCGGTAAATCTCACTTTACTGGCGCCAGTGTGGATGCAGCTTTTTCATTTGTTTTTGGCGGATCTTCTTTGGATATTTCTGATTGTGCTGCTGCTTGATGTTGTTGCGGCTATAGCAATCAGGCCTAGCGAAACTTCGTTACGGCAAGAAGCGAATCAGGTAGTTCAATCGGCTGCAGCGTCCGGACTTTAACTCGAATAATTCAACGTCATGTCTTAGCGCCGCGGCGTCGAGTTGATGTACGCCGCACGTCGCCCATTTGGGTATCCAAGGTGAGGCTCGTCGTCTCGGCTCGTTCAAAAAGTTCATTCCAATTGTCAGGAGGATCGCCGTCCCTCAGTCGCTTGTTGAAGATTACATACGGATCAGTTTGAGATCCGGCTTTTCAAGGGTGGACTCGTCATTTACCCATGCGTAGATGATTGCCTTATGAGCACTGCTGAAACGATAGAACAGTCGAAAGCGGCCAAGAAACTTCGCGCGCCGCCAGTGCCGGTGGGTTGGCCCCAAGGTATTCCCAAGCTGAAACTCCGGGGCGTTCGGATCACGAGGGATTTCGTCCAGAATCAAAACCAAGACTCGTTTGAGAAGCTTGGCCTTAGGATGTTCGGCATAGGTATTCGGCTGTTCCTGCTTAAGCTTGTGAACGGCGTCGCTCAAATTCTGGAACTCATCGCCAAAGGCCGGATGAGCGTACGGATGCCATCCATTTCGCTTTGCGAAAGGGCCCCTGTGCATTGTGAATTAGAAACTTACGTCGTCTGGAAGAATCTCGTTATCGCTGACTTTTACGCCTTTCGTCAGGCGGACTGATCGCGCAAGCGAGGTCTTCGACAACCGGGTGCGGCGGCCTGGGTGTTGTTTCAAGTCTTTCTCTAGGAAGGCTAAAAATGCCGTCACGACCGGGTCCTCGTCTTCCGCGGGGGTCGTGTCATCGTCAATCACCGATATAAGCGCATGTCCGGGCGAAATGACTTGGGCTCGCACTTTCGCTTTCTGCCGAAACTCGGGATGTAACCGGAAGAGGGCCTTATCCAGGCGGATAGCCTCAGATTTGCCGGTTGTGGTGATGGATCCTGCAAAGGTAGGCACTCGTGAGCTCCTGATACGTATTAATAATACGTATCAGGTTTAAACGTCAGACGGAAACGTTCATGTGTCACGGCGCTACGGAGCGCGATGCGGCCTCGCCGACGTAAAGCTATGCTGCCTGCGCCAGAGCCGTTCCGTGTAGCGCCCTGAGCCTGAAGGCCAACGTGAGCAGCAAGGCACCAAAGATGAAGGCATAGACGCCCAACCACCAGCTAATAACAAGCGCGCCGGCTATGGGCGCGGCGAAGATGATTCCGCCGAAAACGATCGAAACAATCCCAGACAGAATAAGCAGCCATTCACCGGATACGTGACGGCGCAAGCGAATAGCCGCAGCAATTTCCAGCACTCCGGTGATTACCGCCCAAGCCCCCACCACGTAGATTAGAAATGCCAAGGTGACCGCTGGCGCTGTTAAAGAGATTAGGCCGGCGATGACGCCCGCTATGCCTTCCAACAAGAACGCTCCCCACCTGCCGTGTCCATGGGCGGCCCGAACGGCGGATATCAGCGCGAAAATCCCGTCGATCAAGGCGTATACGCCAAACAGGAGGACGAGGGCCGCGAGAGTGAGGCCGGGTACGACAAACGTCAAAATCGCGAAAACAATAGCGATAACCCCTCGAAGAGCGAGCGCCCACCAATTCATGCCTGAAAGAGTTCTCATATTCACCCCTCAAGTAACCCTACCGCACGGCAGCCTCATACTGGTCAAGCCTTCAAGACCCAAACGCTCTGATACCATCGAGTCTGTTGCGCTGGTGTTACACGCACGCTGGCGCTCACGCCTGGAATGAAGTTTTTTCTCGATTCAGCCAATCTCGACGAGATAAAGAAAGCTGCCCGTTGGGGCATCGTCGATGGCATCACGACGAATCCTTCGCTCATCGCCAAGGAAGGCGTGCATATCACGGAGCAGGTGCGCAAGATTGCCGATTTGATCGACGGCGACATCAGCGCGGAAGTTGTCTCCACCAGTTCGCGGGAGATGATCGAGGACGGCCGCAAGCTCGCGAAGATCCATAAGAATGTGGTGGTCAAACTACCGCTGATCCCGGAGGGCATCATCGCCGCTTCGGCCTTCGCTAAAGAAGGGATCCGCACTAATGTGACGCTCTGCTTCAGCGCCGCGCAAGGATTGCTGGCCGCCAAAGCGGGTGCTTATATCGTCAGCCCTTTCATCGGGCGCGTGGACGATATCGGCTGGCCGGGCATGGAACTGATCCAGGACATGGTCACGATCTATAAGAACTACGCCTACAAGACGCAGATTTTGGCGGCATCCATTCGCGGGCCGCTACAAGTGGTGGAAGCCGCCAAGGCCGGCGCACACATCGCGACGCTGCCTTTGAAAGTGATGGAGCAATGCTTCCATCACCCACTCACCGAAAAAGGGCTCGACCAATTCTTAAAGGACCACAACAGGGCGTTCCAACTCGCCACCGCCTGAGTTCATTGCTGCCTTAATGCTTCGATCGGGTTCAGCCGGGAAGCTCTGCGCGCAGGGATAAAACAGGCGAGACTGGACACTGCCAGTAAAACCAGTGCGGTGCCAAGGTACATGGCTGGATCAAGAGCATTCACTTGGAACAGCAGCGTATCAAGTATGTGGGCCAAAGCGGCCGAAACAGCGAGCCCCGCGAGAATGCCCACGACGACGGGCGCTAATCCACTTTTTAGCGTCCTGGAGAAGATCTGTTTCGGGCGAGCGCCCAGCGCCATGCGAATGCCGATTTCGGAAGTACGCCGGCCCGTAGCAAACGCTAATACGCCGTAGATGCCGAGGCAAGCTAACGCTAAAGCCGAGCCCGCAAAACTAGCCAGCAACGTAACTTGAAATCGCCGCTGAGTCAGGGAGCTGCTGACAATCTCATTCATTGTTTCTAGCGACGGAATGGCGGCTTGCGGCTCCAGGCGGCGTACCATTTGGCGTATACCGGTAGAAAGGCTCTCCGGCTGGCCGTTTGTGCGCACCACCAGCGTCATGTTGGAATTGGCTGTCTGCCAACTCGGGTAGTAGACCATCATTGAAGGCTGCTGAGTCAGCGAAGCGGCGTGGACAGAGCCTACCACGCCTGTGACTTTGTACAAATGATCGTTCAGGTACATTTTCAGCGGACGGCCTACAGCGCTCTGCCCCGGCCAGAGGCGCTCCGCTAGATTTGCGCTGATCATCACCTCCAGAGTTCCGCCATCGCGCTCTTCGAACGCGCGTCCTTCCTTTAACGCTATTCCCGCTGCCTTGAAGTAGCCGGTGCTGGCATCACGGTTATTGGCCATAGGCCACTGGACAACGGGCGGAGTCGCACGGTCACCGGCCGTAGTTGGATTGTTATTGTCCTCCGTTGTGAGCGGAAGATCTGACACCAATCCCGCGGCCACCACGCCGGGAAGGGAACCGGCCCGCTCGGTGAGCCGTTTGTAAAAAGAAGAAGTATCGGACTGCTTCTTGTATTTCTCCGGAGGCAAATTGATCCGCGCCGTGAGCAGTTGCTGAACCTTCATGCCGGGATCCACTCCCAAAACGGTCTGGTAGCTCCGCAGCAGCAATCCCGCGGAAAGCAGCAGGACGGTGCTTAGGGCTACTTCCAGCGCGACCAGCAGTCTGCCCGTCCGGTGACCCTTCCGGCTTTCTGTCGCGCTTCTTCCAGAGGCTTGCAACGCCTCCTGCGGATCGATGCGCGCCGAACGCCACGCCGGCCATACAGCAAACAGAAGAGCGCTCGTTACCGCTGCTCCCAGCGCAAATAGAAGAGCGGCCGGATCGAGACCCAATTCTTCGATCCTCGGCAGATTAGCGGGCGCTTTCAGGCGCACTAGTTGCAGCATCCATGCGCAAAGAACGGCGCCTAAAACAGCTCCGGCAATAGAAAGCAGCAGGCTTTCCAATAGCGCGCCCCCTACTAAATCGCCCGTTCCCGCTCCAATCGCTAAGCGGATAGCCCATTCACGGCGCTGAGCCGCAGCTCTCACCATCATTAGGTTCATCAAGTTGATGCAGACAATCAGTAACACCGCGCTCACTGCTGCCATTAGGATGAGCAAGGGAAGCCGAACCTCATGTGCCATCGCTTGCTGCAGCGGACGAACCACCGGATCCACCTCAACCGGCTCCGGAAAGGTTCGGGCAATCACCTTCTCGAGTGCGTTAAGATCCGCCAGCGCTTTTTGCGGAGTCACGCCGGGCTTCAGCCGCGCCATCGGGATGTAGTTCATATTCCCCAACGGGCTCGCCAAATCGTTTTTACTAAGGACCAGCGGTACCCAGTATTCTGTGTGCGCAGGCAGTTGTTCTATGTCGGAGAGTTGGTCGCCTGCGGGGGCCGGGAAAGCTGCGCCCATGACGCCAATCACTTCGTAAGGAGTGCCGCCAAACAGTAGCTTCTTGCCGAGGACGTCCGGCCGTCCGGAGAGCTTACTTTGCCACAGGTGGTGGCTGAGGATGACGACTCGATTGCGACCTGCCTGGTCTTCCCCTTTTGCGAAGCCTCGCCCCAACGCCGGTTGGACCCCCAGCACGTGAAAGTAGTTCGCTGTGACCTGAAGCCCGCTGACTGCCTCGGCCTCTCCAACTCCCGATAAGATATCGCCAGCCGGCCCCATCAGGCTTACTTCCGCGAGCGTTCGCGAATGATCTTGCCAAAGTTGATAGTGCTGTGCGCTGACCGGGATGGCCGAAAGCTGTTTCGCCATTTGCGGGATTCGGAATGTGACTGTCACCAATTGGTCCGGGTTAAGATACCCCAGCGGCTTCAACAGCACCGTTCGCGTGATGCTGAACATCGCTGTCGTGGTCCCAATTCCGAGGGTCAGGATTACCAAAGCGAGCGCTGCAAACCCGGGCGAACGCTGAAGACTGCGCCAGGCCATCTTTATCGGCATAGGCTGTCTCTGGAGCAATTCTTGGTCCAAGCGCTTTGCCCTTCTTCGGTTGCATTTTTCGCCAGCGATCTTGCGAAATCGGAAATTCGGTGTTCGAAATCGGAGAAGAAGCCCGCCCGCGGTGTGTGACTTCGAATTTCGGCGAAATCGTCATGCATTTCTAACAACGGGAATGTAGGCTCTGAGTGTTCGTGCCATTTGGCGAGCAATATTAATCAGGAGCCTAATACGTTGAAAGATCAGATCCGTTGGGAAGTTCCACTCGCGCATTCCTTATTCGCAATAGGATGCATTCTCTCGCTTGCACAGCAAACGGCGCTCGCCGCGCCCTCGTTTACCGCAGTGAATAACGCCACCGTTCAACCCGGCGGACCGAGAACCGGAACGAATGGCAAGCGATTCCTTAATGTAGAGGGCTCCGCCAACAACAGTTTCGCCAGCTTCGGAATAGCCGATTTCCGCATCCCTACAGGCGTTACGTTCACTAGTGGCGGAGCTTTGTCGCTTACGCTCACGCAAGCCAACGCGAGCTTTACCAACAACGGCTCGCTGGCTTTTTACTTGACTACCGACACCACCGATAGCATCGACCCAGGCTCGTCGCCCCTTCGGTATCAAAGCTCCGCGGCGCCCTCAGGGCTGGGTGCGCAACTCGCCACCACCTATCTGCTGGGAACCGGAAACTTTACTGAAGTAGCCGATGGAGCAGCGGACCTGTTCAGTTTTACGCCGAGCGGCGCAGCGCTGTCGTACTTGACGACTCAAGTCAATACAGCGGGTCTGGTGCGATTGATCCTGGCGCCGAACGACCCGACTGTCGCCGCTACCTACGCCGGTTTCTCTAACACCACGATTCCCGGTCCGCTGCTCAGCTTCACGGCGGCTACCCCAGTACCTGAGCCGGCCACGCTGTCGTTCGGGGTCGTCGGGCTCGGTTTACTGGCCGCCTTCAGCTATATGCGTCAAGGTAAACTGCGTACGTTCGTCACATGGCTCGACTGAAACACCCCTCTGTCCATCCCGGTGCGCACCCTGCCACGTCGTTGGCGGGTGCGCACGGCGGCAGCTTGGTCCAAGGACAAGCTCCGAAACGTCCGCCCAGGAACAGATCCCAAGCGCACGGCGGAGTAGCACCACTTACTCCCTTTTCTCATGGTTCGCAAAAGTTTCAACCGCTGCCCGAACCGCTTGGTCAACCTCCTTATTCGTATGATCTTGAGTCAGCCGTTCCAGGAATCGGAGCCAAGGCCCAAACGCTCG
>JAABUQ010001752.1_pt1 | contig 45364 bp, 49 predicted proteins | sample 5560001 | NCBI WGS metagenome assembly JAABUQ01 (sample SAMN10711888, study PRJNA513371) | rock metagenome | isolation source: Antarctica rocks | place: Antarctica: Victoria Land, Finger Mt nord | collected 2015-12-18 | reverse complement strand
CCACATCTAACAGAAAATCGAAGAAGCCTGTCAGCAGGGGAACCGCACTTCCTGCGATCCCTTCAGTGCGAGCAATGATCTGGTCCCGAGCAGAGGCGATTTGGCTTTGCGAGATGCCAACCGATTGCAGTGTCTGTTCTAAAGGGTTCAGCTGTCCATTGCTTTTGGGGGTGAGCAAGTACTGCACAAAGGTTGAGGATGTGCTTATCTGCTGGATTGCTGTGCTCACGACGAAGTAGATCAGCAAGCTCACGACCCCCAGGACAACGATGTACATGATGAGAATGGCAAGGAAACGTGGCATGACGCGTTGCAAGAGCTTCACGCCGGGTGCAAGGGCGTAGGCGAGCAGAGCCGCAAGAACCAGGAGGAGCAACGTGCGAACGATGTGTCCAGCCCCCCACAAGGCAAGAGCAACCAATGCAGTCCACGCGAGAATGGCGATGGGGATGTCACGCCACCTGGCCCACTTGGACAACGAAGCTTCTCCACGTGGGGCGAGAAGCGGACGAATAGTTGAAGACATAGAGATGAGTTCCTTTCAAGGGATTGTACTAGTTCTACTATGAAAAGCATGAGACTCAAAGAACCTGGTGATTATCCTTGTGTTCTTGTATGAGTGTATGGGACAGAAAATGAGACGATACAGGTTCAAACAAGGTCACAGAAGCTTGAAAGTGAGGATATCAATGTGAGCATGGAATAGCTCTTATTGAGAGGTATAGTTCATCCTGTCTCCCTTCCTTTCCGTGAGTGCGGAGATGCTCCGACAGGGCGTTGAAGCACCCGACATCACGTATGTTGTGTTGTACAAACGTGTAGCGAGGCCAATGCTTTGAAGCACTCTCCCTTAAAAGCTCGTGTCTTTGCTGGGACAGAATAGGCTACCGCCTGTGTCGAGAGGAACGCGACACGCGACGCTCTATGATAAGGAAGCTATCTTCATGTGAAACCCTTTCCTTGTACAAACGTATATACAGTAGATGTGCGTTTCGTGAATGCATCCCTCCTTCTTTCACAAAGGCTGTATGTATGCGTTTGCACTCTCCTTCCAATGACAATGTGGAACAACATGTAAAAGAGAAAAGGAGTCTTTTATGGCTGAAATGCGAACCGGACAAACAACCCCTTCTGTGACCCCGGTAGGTCAAGACACACAGCGTGGACTCACGCCCGCAAGTTCAGCAGGACGTGTTATCACTTCTGAGGTGACACAAGGCAGGACGACGATTGCTGATAGTGTCGTCGCCAAGATTGTTGGCATTGCTGCTCGTGAGGTTGATGGCGTGCAAGATTTGGTCTCGACTGGCGCGGGGGCGACGATTTCTGGCCTTGCTGGCCGTGTCACGGGTAGCGATCAACGCGCACAAGGCGTCAGCGTTGAAGTAGGAGAACGCGAGGCGGCGGTGGACTTGAGCATGGTGGTGATCTACGGGGTCAGCATTCCCCAGGTCGCTGATGCCGTCCGACGCAACATCATCAATCGCGTCGGGGCGATGACGGGTCTGGTCGTGAAGGAAGTCAACATTGCCGTGACCGATTTGTACTTTCCACAGGATCAAGCTGCTCAGCAGCAGCAACAGCAACCACGTGTGCAATAAAGCCGAAAGGAAAGCTATATTACAGTCGCGCGGTCTCCTGGGTGTGTATGGCTTTCATCGGTATCATCTTTTCTCCAAACGATGGGAGCACGGTTTGCGAGAGGGACACATATGAATGCATCCTTTGCTGTAACGCTTAGGCTCCAAAGATGGAGTGAGACAGCCCTCTCAACGACAAGGTCCCTGAAGCAGAAGGAGGAAGACTCATGAGTCCAGACTCAGGGTACATTACAATAGAGGCTCAGGTACCAATGGTACAGGGCGTATCGGAGCAAGTGAATGATATCGTCCTTGCGAGGGCCATTGCTCAAGCCGTTCGTGACATACCTTGGGTTGTAGATATGAGTTCAGGACCCTTTAATGTCGAGGCAACATACGGTTCAGGAGAAGAACGTGTTATAGGTGTTGTCTTGCGACACGCTGCGCTTGGTCCTCTTTTTGTTGAGGTTCATGTTGTAGTTGCTGAAACAGCACTCTTAGAGGTTTCTGGCACTGCTTCTCTCTCTGATACATCCTTCAATTCGGATGAGGTTCCGCTCTTGGCACGTCTTGCTAACCAAGCACGAGCCGCCGTGTATCATACGATATTTGATATGGATTTGCTAGTGCCCATAGTGGTTGATGTGGCTATTGACGATATCCAGTAACATCTTAGATCAGTGACCTTCTAGGGTTCGCATTGGCTATGCTTACTAGGGCAAAAGCGAAATGCGTACTCCATTTTCTAGGAAAGACAATCATGAACGTCTTCAATCGTATCGTGATGCTCCTCTTGAGTTTGGCCGCACTCGCTTTTGGTATTATCGTGTTAATGCTTGTAGGTGGAATCATTACACCTCTGCAGGTCAGTCCAAGCGGAGTCTTATTGAACCAGTGGCGTTTCTTTACGCGGCTCAACACGGCAGATGCGAATACAGCCGCGTTGGTGGTTGCGATCATAGGCGTCGTCGGGTTGATCGTCCTCATTCTTGAATTGATTCCAGGACCGCGTGAGCCTGCTCAGTTTGTCGTCAAGCAGGATAGCTTGGGGAAGGTGACGGTCGCGCGAACAAGCGTTCGGGACCTGGTACAACATGAGGCGGCAGCCATGCCAGACGTGATGGAGACACGCCAAGAGGTCAACGAGGGAAGAAAAGGGCTTCGCGTGCATGTGCGAACAGCCCTCTCACCAGAGGCGGATGCCCCGAGAGTAGGCCAAATGCTTCAAGAGAGGATTCAGCAGTCGATTCAGCGTCATATTGGATTACCCGTCGCGGAGGTGCAGGTGGCAACTCAAATCGAACCATTAGAGCACCATGCACGAAGACGCGTGCGCTAAGCAAAGGAGGAAGATACACCTATGTCAGCGAGAGTAATTGGTATTGTTGTTGGCCTAGTGCTAGGCATCGTCTGGATGTCGCTCGGGTTCGGAGCCGCCGTCCTCACAGGCATCCTTGCCTTGATCGGGTGGTTCATTGGCGGCGTCATTGAGGGAAGAATCAATGTGGTCGACGTGTGGAATGATCTGCAAGGCCGCCGCCGAGAAATAATGTAGCCCATCTTTCCACGCGGCAAGAAAAGCCCGTTCGCTGAAAGAACGAGCGGGCTTCTTGCCGCGTGGAGCATCATTGCTTTCCAGGCGACAGTAGGCACGCCCCTGCTCCACCAGATGGTTCAGAAACACAGGGGCAAGAGTATCCCCGCTTGACTCACTGCTCCGCTTCTTCTCTCTTGTGATGCAGGGTATCTTCATAACGAGAGGGGTTCCGATGCAGTTCCTCGACCAACGCAAGAAGCCTCGTCACGTTCTGCAGCATCGGTGCTGTGACCTCCGCGTGTGCCTGCCTGTAGTGCGCTGCCTGATGTTCCCGCCGCCTCTGGAGGATCAGAACTCCTGTGAGTGCCAATACGACCCCCAACCAGGTGATTGCTGAGAGCCACATGAGCACTGCAAGTCCGAAACGCGGGAAGTCAAGGCCCACAAGGAGGACGATGACAAGTCCGCACATCGCAAGACCCAGCAGGAGGATGGAGAGCCATCTGCGTTGTCCTGGAGAGGGAGAAAAGGGTGCTTTCAGCTGGTCGCCAGCAGTCAAGCTCCCGTTGCTCCTGTGTTGTGCTGCCTTCTGGTCATTCATAGAAATCACCTCGTTGCCGCTGCTGTTGTCATGCTCTTCTTGCTTCTACAGGGGAACACGCATAGCCGAACGAGATCGCTTCATGAGTCATGCCCTGGCAAACCAACTCTCTGCATATCGAGGACGGCGATCTCTGACAGATGATCTGTTGGAAGGAAAGTTTGGCACTGCCTTCAATTACCAAACGTATCTGGAATTCACCGCTACCTGCATGGAGGCAGTGGTAGAGGCAGACAGGGATGCGAGGGGATATTTCTCATTGCCAGCAGATCGTATGCATCTGAGATTCTTACATGCAGTAAATCAGCGAGAGAAGCTAATTTTCTGTATAGGTCAAAAACGAACCTTCTCTCGAATCCGTGTTTTGGACTGTGCTTTATGCTATACTCTCCTAAGAGGTAGTGAATACCTGCCTCACGTGAGCGTCCATTAGTTCATAGATGTATGAACTAATTTCTTAAGCCATTTTAAGACAAGCGGGCGTTGTTTTTCCGAATACATGCCTTCCAACCATTCACTCAGATAAAGCAAAGAAGAGAGAAACCAAACGGCGTCTCTCTTCTTGCGCATTTTTACTTTTTATTCTTTGCCTGAAATCCTTTTCGTCTTGTCTCTTTCGGCCCCGGCATTCTCGTTGGTAAATGGTCTCCTGGACTATACTTCCGTTTCTGCGATTGTATCGTCTCGTCGTTCATATGCATATAGTTCTTGACGGTTGTCATGTCCTCATGCCCTAGTAGCTCTTGTAGGCTAAATGGGTCATTGCCTAATACAAGGTAGCGAATAGCGAACGAATGACGGAAGATGTGTGGGCTGATGCGTTTATCTGTGATGCCTGCACGCTCTTTAATGCGCTTGAAGAGCATGGTCATACCGTTCTTTGTGAGTGGTAGACGTGTCTCTGAGAGAAAAAGATGCTCTTCGCCAGCATTTCCCCATTCAGTAAGTTCCTCTTCATCGGCTCGGTGGCGGTCTAGGTAGTAGAGTAAATTACGTAAGCAGTTGTTACCAAGTGCAACGCGTCGTTCCTTTGAGCCTTTTCCTTTCACGATGAGCATCCCATGCTTGCGGTCAAAGTCTCCTAGCTTCAACCCTAGCAGTTCAGAGAGTCGTATTCCAGCGTCATAGAGTACCCATAGAATAGCGCGGTTCCTGGCGGCTGCGCGATCTGCGAGAGGTCCGACTTCTCCCGGAGGGGTACAAGCTAAAAGTAGTCGCTCAAACTCCTCTGGCTCAATAGGGCGAATAAGCGGCTTGCCGACCTTCGGAAACACAACTCTGTCAAAGGGATTGCGATCTATGGTTTCGCGTCGTATCAGCCAGTGGAAGAAAGCACGAGCGGAACGAGCGTAGGTCTGTATGGTCCGTTCGCTACGGGTCTTTCCGTGTCCTCCTGGTGTCTTTCGCATGTGGACAAACCACGCGTTGATGTCTGGTGCGTCGATCTCTCCTACCAGAGTGATATCACGTTCACTGAGTAGAAAGCTCTGTAAGAGACCGAGGGCGGTGTGATGCCATTCAAGTGTTTTCTTGCTGTGATTTCCGCCTTCGTGATCTGAAAGGTAGTCTTCGACTGCGCGTTCGATGGTCGTGTTCGCTCGGCGGCTGGCTAGAAGTTGCCGTTGGTCTTTCTTCGTTTTTGGTTTCTTTGGTTGGGTAGTTTCTTGCTCGGCTGTTGTACGTCTCTCCTCGGCCTGGGCGTCAAGTTTTGCACGTTGGGCGGCTGCGCGTGCATCGGTGACATGCTTTGAGGGTTTACCAGTTCGTTTTGACTCCATTGTTGAGTGTCTCCTTCTTTCGGTTCGGGAGACAACCATGCGGCGATAAGAGCGAGAGGCAGGCTTTCGCGTGCGTGATAAGGCAGGCTTTTACAACACCTGGTAGGCAAGCTTTCGTTGTGCGCCTTTTCACAAAAAACAAAACCGTCCTCTCAGTTCTTTCTCACCGCTTGGTTGTCGCCAAGTGGCTTGAGAAGGGCCTGTAGAGAGACGGTTGTGAGTGGAAAGCGGGAGACGGGGCTCGAACCCGCGACAGCCTGCTTGGAAGGCAGGAACTCTACCACTGAGTTACTCCCGCAAAAGTCGGGGTACACAGACTTGAACTGTGGACCTCCTGGTCCCAAACCAGGCGCGCTACCAACTGCGCCACACCCCGTCTAATATGTCTGAACTATATCATTCTTTCATATACCTGTCAAGTGCTTTTTCTGGCTACGCCCTATCTTCCTACTTGCTACATCTCGGTTAGCGAACACCTCGATTGCGGTAACGCATTTTGAGCATGAACAGGTGCCAGCGCGTCCTGAGCGTGTGAAATGGGCCGCGACGTAGCGGAGTGATGGTTGCGTTACCATAGCGTATTGACGACGATGGACGGCGTGGCTGAAATAGCAGTTGAGAGAAGGCCACTAACACGATACACACCAGACCTATAATCGCCAGGATACCAGTGATCACTGTTGGACCATCAGAGAGAAATTCATAGCCACCTGCGATAAGCGCAATACCAATCGCGGCAATCAGCAGCCAATCTGAAACTGTAAGGGTGAGAGAAAAATTACTGCTTGGACGCGGTTGACGTACACGAGGGGCAGGCTTGCGTCGAATGCGCTCACTAAACTTTTGCCCAATACCTGCTTTAGGCTCTGTTTGCTCCAGATTACGCAGAATCTCTTCGATCTCGCGTTCATATTTATTTGGCATACCGCACTGCTTCCTTGAACTCGCCAGGACACTCTTGATTGTAATGATACCAACTTTTGGGCATATAGACAAGTAGTTTACGTCTCAATTTTATACATTTTCCATCTCAAGCAGAGCCTTGACTTTTTCGACCAATATAAGCGGATGAAAAGGCTTTGTGATGTGTTGGACTGCACCAACATCTACACTAATACGTTGATAGATGGCCTCGGCATGTGCCGTCATAATCATGACAGGAATGTGCTGTGTCAGCGGATCATGGCTGAGATGGTTGCAAAGACGATAGCCATCCTCTCCTGGCATCATGACATCCAGGATTATAAGATCGGGTAAACGTTGAGTCAGTAGTTGCTGTAGTTGCCGTCCGTTACTAGCAACCATTACCTCAAAACCGTTGTGTGTGAGTACAAAGGAGATGATTTCACGCACCTCTCTGTCGTCATCAACTACTAGTATACATTTTATCATACGACGTTTGCTATCCTCTAGAATATTTCTGCCAACAATCTTCTATGTATGTTGACGCTCTGCATGCCCTCTGGTACTATATACGTGTGTGCGACATGGTACACGAGTAATGTAAAAGAGGTGACAGGCATGGCTAATCAGCTCCTCCCTTGGTCAATTGTGCTACAAAGCATTATCAGATCACCGAATGAACGCAAACGATTGGCATCTGCACTTGGCATGGCCGATATGACACTCATACGGTGGGCTAATGGTGATTCCATTCCACAGCGCCCACACTTGACCCGGCTCGTACAAGTATTGCAGCCCAATCATCGCGAAGATATCGTACATGCGCTCAAAGAGACCTACCCCGACATCCAGTCCTGGCTAAAAGCTGATGTCGAAGAGCGTATCCCACCTGAATTCTTTGCCCTAGTTTTGAATGTACGCACGACAACTACAGAGAACCTGCGCTTCTGGCGTATCAGCGAGATGGTACTCAAACAAGCACTACTACAACTGGACCCAAATAACATCGGTATGGCGGTAAAGCTTATTCAGTGCATGCCCCCTAAAGATGGAAAAATCCGCAGCATTCGCGAATGTGCCGGAAGAGGGACACCGCCCTGGACCGACGAACTTGAACACGATGTGCTATTTCTCGGCCTGGAATCTATGTCAGGCTATGCTACCGAAACACGCCATTTTGTAAATGATGATGATTTGCGTAAAAACAAAACTGGTCCCGCATACAAAGGCGATTATGAAATCAGTGCTGTTGCCCATCCCATTCGCATCGAGGGTCGTATTGCAGGCTGCTTACTGGCATCAAGTACCCAGGTAGGATATTTTACTCAACAGCGCGTTGCTCTAACTGCCGCGTTTAGCGATCTTATTTCTCTTGCCTTCGACAAAAATGATTTTTACCCGGCATCAATGCTGGAACTTCGCTTTATGCCACCACCAGAGGTACAAAAGCCAATCATTGCAACATTTCGCGAGCGTGTCACAAAAAAGTTTCACCGTTCTGGTCGCGGTAGCTCTCGGCTTAGTAATCCAGAGATCGAGCTTGCTGTCTGGCAAGAGATCGAAGAGGAGCTTCTTTCGCTACCAGATGATAGTGTCGAGCCAAATCTAACATAGGCAGTTTATCCTTTCTCCGTTCATTATAAGAAAAGAATATCATCTATTCTATATTGTATTTACGCATGAGATAGCGCAACTGATCCACCTTGGTAAAGCCAAGTAATTCAGTGGCGCGTGTACGATTATGTTTCGCTATCTCTAACGCAGCCCGCACCATATGCTGCTCCACACGTTCGCTTACTTCCTCTAATGAGAAGGAGCCAGATGGTTGCGCCTGTAGCCATTGTTCTAGCGGATCAAGTTCTGAATGTGATGTACCTGTCGTGCCAACAATCTCATAAGGTAAGTGGCTCGCTAGCAATTCATCGCCACTACTTAAAATCATCGCACGTTCGATAACATTCTTTAGCTCTCGTACATTACCAGGCCAGTTGTATGCTAATAAAAAGCGTTGCGCCTCTGGATTCATGAGCCGCACATTGCGCCCTAACGATTTATTAAATTCTTCTATGAAGCGTGTGGCGAAGAGCATAATGTCACCGGGACGCTCGCGCAATGGTGGCAACTCGATCTTGAATACAGCAAGACGAAAATAGAGGTCGGAACGAAATGCACTCTCTTTCATTGCTTGCTCAAGATTGCGGTTTGTCGCGGCCAGCACACGTGCATTAATAGTCACTTCTTTACTGCCACCAAGACGAAAAAACGAGTGTGTTTCTAGCACGCGCAGTAGCTTAGCCTGCATATCAAGCGGCATTTCTCCAATCTCGTCCAGAAATAGAGTGCCACCCTCGGCAAGTTCAAGTAAACCACGTTTTTGCTTTTTGGCGTCGGTAAAGGCGTATTGTTCATGTCCAAACAGTTCGCTCTCCAGCAAATGACTGGGAATGGCGGCACAGTTCAAAGGGTGAAAGGGGCCGGAGGCGCGTTGACTCTGCTCATGGATGGCGTGCGCGACGACCTCTTTGCCAGTTCCACTTTCACCTACAATCAACACTGAAGCAGTGTCGCTACGTGCAACCTTCGCAACCATATCGAAGACATAACGCATCCCATCGCTCCGTCCTACAAGGTACTTGAAATGATAGTTATCGCTACGCTCACGTCGCAACTGGCGCAGTTCACGCGACATCGCGCTTGTTTCAAGGGCACGTTGCACCACAAGCAAGAGTTCCTCAAGATCGAAACCTTTCAGCAGGTAGTCCGCGGCACCGAGTTTCATGGCGGTCACGGCGTTTTGTACATCGCCATAGGCAGTGATCATCACAACGGGGAGTTCTGGTTCAAGCTCACGAATGCGTGCAAGAACTTCCAATCCATCCAGTTTAGGAAGACGCACATCAAGCAATACCAGGTCCATTGTGTATTTTTGTAGTTCCTGCAATCCTGCTTCACCATCCGCCGCCGTATAGACTTCATACCCACGTTTGCGTAGATAACGCGCAAACTGATGTGGTAAATGCGGTTCATCGTCGATAATAAGAATAGCCAAACTCACACTACAACCCTCCAACTGACAGCCGTATTTATTCCTCTTCTTGCATATCATTACGCAGAGGAAGACGGATCGAAAATATTGTTCCTTTACCCGGTTGACTCTCTACGAGCAATAAGCCGCCGTGATCTTCTATCAACCGACGAGTAATAGGTAGCCCAAGCCCAATACCGTGCGCCTTCGTGGTAAAAAAGGGCTGGAAAATACGCTCCAGGTGTTCAGAAGGTATACCAGTTCCGGTATCAGCCACCAGCACTTCCACCCATTGCGGTGTTTCTTTGTCGGATACAGCGATAACGCGACAGGTAATGGTCAAAATACCGCCCTCGGACATCGCTTGCAGGGCATTTGCATAGAGATTGAGAAGTACCTGCTCCAGCTGTCCCATGTCCATCCAGAGTATCGGTATCGGCTCGTATACACGGTGTATATGCACATGCATATCAACACACTGTGTCTGCAAAAGGTGTAAAACGTGGTCGCTCAAGGCAGTCAGATCGCAACGGACGCGGTGAAGTTGGCGTGGTTTCGCAAACAGCAGCATATCGCGCACGATAGCATCTAAACGCTCCACCTCTTTCAGCATAACAGTGGTAGATTCTTGCGCGACCTCTACACGTGAAGGCGCCCCAGGCGGAATATCTCCCTCACTTTCGTCTGAAAGGTCATCTATGAGCATTTGAATAGATGTTTTGATTGAGGCAAGTGGGTTACGCACCTCGTGTGCCACGTTCGCGGCCATTTCGCCTAGAGAAGCGAGACGATCAAGACGGCGTTTCTCTTCCTCTAAACGATGGACCGAAGTTACATCAACAAAGGTAATCAGTGCGCCAACCTGTTGCTCTCGATCATCACAGAGCGGTTGTATATCCATATCCAGCACCAGTTCTTGCCCGTGTTGATCTGATGAGATCAGCGTACCACTTTGCATCTCGCCTGTTGTAAGTACCTGTTGCAATGCATCCTTACGTAGTGGAGAGGACGACGCATTCAGAAAATAGTGTGATCCTTCATGTGCCGAAGAGATATCCTGCATCTTCAATAGCGTAGACAGGAATTTTCCTATGACGTTGTGAGCGGCACATCCAAGAACAGTTTCTGCCGCCGAGTTGAACGTTGTAATACATCCTTGCATATCCATAGTAATCAAGCCACTGGGGATACTTTCAAGTATTAACTCTTTCAAACGTTGGTCTTCCAGTACCTGACGAAGCAGCTTTCTTGCTTCGTTGCGTGCCTCTACCACCTCGGTAACAAGGTGCATATTCTCCAGCACCGCACCTGCTTGATTCACAACCACTTGTAACAGCATCGACTCTTCACGCCTGAGTTTCCAGGCATGGCAATACCCGGCGACAACAACGCCTAACACATTTGCTTCTTGCATACGTTTCCCTCCACCTACCTTGCGCGTTGAAAGCGGACGGGTTCGCAAAAGAGGGAAGGCAAAAAATGTCTTTATCTCCGGTGCAATATAGCGTAATAGTTCAATCGAATGAGGATTATTTCCATCACCAGGTCGCTCGATCACAAGGGGCTGTGAAGATGTCTGCTCATTAAAATAAGAAAAGAGCATACGGTAAACTCCGGGAGTAACCCAGGTGATATTCCCGTTGGCAGTCGAAAAATCAACCATTTCGCACACATCAACCCTGGCAATCTCTCGCATTCTCTGTATCACCAGTGTTTTCAAGCGTTCAGGCTCGTATAACGAGTAGGGCATCTGGCTACTGATGGTGGTAAGCTGTGCTAAGGCATGCATGCGTTCACGGTCGCGCCCTATAAGACGAGTATTTTCCAACAAGACTGCCACAACACCCGCAATCGCGACCAATGCCTGCACCTCGACCTGAGTCCACGATGATGCCAAATAGCTTTTTTCGGGTTTATTTGGAAGATTTTCGGAGCGAATGGCAACAAGCACACCCAGACATCGCTGTCTATATACCAGTGGAGTGATAACACGTGTGGGAGCATGAGGAGGGGCAACGACAGCAGTTCGAGTACGCCATGCCTGCGCCTCTGGTACATCGCTACCGAGGGCAACTGGATTGATATGCACAACAGAAAGCAGTGCAGAAGACCAGCCGGGCTTATCGTCATATGTGCCGGAGGCAAATTGCAGCGTCTCACCTACCTTTTGATAGAAGAGAACACTGCGACACTTGAGCAAATGCGCCAGTCTTCTAGGGAGACTGTCCCGTAGTATACGATAATCAGTAATAGCGTTACATTCATCCAAAAGTGTCGCGACACTCTGAGCTACTAGTATATCCGATGCTACTTGTTCCACTCCCAACATCACCTTTACCTTTACCTCACGTATAGCTTTGCTATTTCAGGTCTATTGCACATCTGAGATAAGCCACTGTTCCGTATTCTCCAGTATACTATAGCAGAAATCGGAATAGATTACAGCAAAAAGACTGTATCATGAGAGTATTGTCATATATTCTTTGGCTATAGGAATTTTTATCAGATTGCAAATTGACAGTGTATATGCGAAAATGCAGTCACTTAAAAGAGTTTTTTGTGCTATTTCACTTTGCTATAATCAGATGTTCGAGAGGTTTTCTATGAAAGATTTAGAGTCTACTGTTCAAAGTGGGCCGCAACCGCCAAAAGAGCCAGACCCGCTTGCCACCTCAACAAATCGGCATAAGGTGCTTAGGGCACTGCTCATTCAACGTTGGGCGGCAATCCTGGGTGTACTCTCGCTAGGCGTGCTCTACCTGTTTCTTTCGCCTTCGAGGACGTTGGCTTTTCTCCCCGAATGGTTGCCCTTAGTGCTTGAAGTGGTATTAATACTGCCATTTATCTACGCATTAGTCATGCACCGTCATGTTTCATATACATTACTACGTACTCTTGGTTTTCTTCTGGCAGGAGTTGCGACTTTTGCGGTCGTTGGTAGTATGATACTTTTACTAAGTACATTACCAACAAGAGGATCATCGGGTTCAATAAGTCTTGTACGTGACGCGGCCATATTATGGGTATCGAATATTCTTGTTTTTGGGCTATGGTATTGGGAGCTTGATGGTGGTGGTCCGCTCAAACGTCATAAGGCAGGGCACAAAGCAATAGATTTTATGTTTCCCCAACAGGTGGACGGGAACACAGATGGCTGGGCACCCCATTTTATTGATTATGTCTTTCTTGCGTTCAACACGGCGACCGCATTCAGCCCAACCGATACCCCACCGTTAAGCCGTTCAGCGAAGGTGCTGATGATGATTGAGTCGATCATCTCGCTTGTGATCGTCGCTGGCATTGCGGCACGAGCGATCAACATTCTCGGTGGCTAAGAGATTGTGGCAATTAAAGAAGGTGTTATGGCTCGTCTTCAAACAACAACGTCCATCCATACCGACAATGAAAGGAAAATCTCCTTTTCATCTCTCGTCACACTCGCCTTCTGGCAACTTCGTCGTACCAAATTTCTCCTCTTTATCACTATGCTTGGTATCATTGCAGCAGTTGTAGCTGCCTGTGCAGTGCCACTCTTCTTGACAATTACCACCACCGCTGGTCTTCGCAACACACTACGCGGCCAGCCATATAACGCTCAGATCAATTGTGATATTGCTCCTCTTGGCTTATCTTCACATTCTGTGCATGACATACAACATCAACTTGACCCCTTTTTTCAGCGCGACATGGGACACTATCTTACATGGTCCTCCACAATTTACCATCTCTTCAGAGAACTTTGACTTATTTTCACCTCATTTACCAATAGCACATCAATTTCATGCCTTGTCAGTATCGATGCAGGATGCAGCATCTCATCTCCACCTAGAACAAGGAAGAGTACCTCACCTGACTAACGCCCCTGGGAGCGAGGTCGAAATTATGATCACACCAGATACTGCACAGGGACTTCATTTGCATATTGGTTCTGTTATGGAACTAGGATTTTCCTTTTACACGCAATTTCCCGATCCATTCGCCCCAGATGGTTTCGATCAAAACAAGATAAACGTGCGATTTAAGGTGCGTATTGCCGGTCTTTTCACCATCAACGAGGCGAACCTCAATTACTGGCACGACAACAACTTTCAGCCATATAGCGTACTAGAGGATCCTTTCCGAAAGTTAATAGTCCACCACTACTCTCTGCTATTTCCTCTTGAGGGTTTACTTGGTCTCTACGATGCTCTAGGAACAAAGTATCATGTAACGACACCTTTGCCGCTCTCTGGCAACACCCTCTCCTGGTACTATACGTTGAATCCGCTGAACATTTCTACAGCACAGACCGATGATCTTATCAAACGTCTAGCACATCTTAGTTCAACTATTACGATTTCCTATGCAGATGCGGCAGGAGCTTATGGTTTTAATTACGACCCAAGCAATCCACCACCCTATCCTTACATTGCCCAGACCAATCTTTATAGTCCGCTTCTCAGTCTTCCAGGTACCCCAAGTACCTTAGAGCAGTATCAAAGTCGTGTTGGAGTCATGAGTGTGCCGATTTTCATTGTGGCAGTGCAAATTGTCGCTCTCATACTCTTCTTTGTAAGCCTGATGACAAACCTGCTTGTGGAACGCCAAGCTGATGCTGTCGCTCTCCTACGAAGTCGTGGTGCTAGTCGTCTTCAAGTTTTCGGCACGCTTTTTCTACAAACTGTTGGCTTGGGTCTCGTTGCTATTATAATTGGTATGCCACTCGCTGTACTGACGGTGTTGTTTGTCGTGCAACATATTCTGCCAAAAGAAGTACAAGACGCACTTACCAGCGTTACTGCCAATCCAATACAAGCAGTATTGGGTACGCTTGGCTATGCTGCTGCTGTAGTCTTTGTTCTCCTTGTAACAATGAGTTTTTCATTCATACGAGCCGCTTCTATGGATGTTCTCTCGCTTCGGCGTAGCATGTCTCGCTCCACACGTCTCCCTCTCTGGCAACGATTGCATTTGGATATAATAGTTGCAATTCTTGCTTTGGGGGCATATGTCGTCTCGCTCTACTTGAGTACGGTTGGGACGCTCCTTGATGGCTCGACAAAAGCACGAGTCGTTGTGCCTTTGTCGCTGATCGCCCCATTTTTTCTTATGATTGGATGTCTCTTACTCTTTTTACGTTTCTTTCCAGTGTTGCTTGGTCTAGGGGCTTGGTTTGTAACGAGAGGACAGAGTGTCGCTTCGATGTTGGCACTTGCACAAATGGCTCGTGCCCCACAGCAGGCAATTCGCATGACGCTCCTGCTTGCCCTTGCTACAGCATTCGCACTCTTCAGCCTCGTCTTTACATCGTCACAGGAGCAACGCACCAATGATGTCGCCGCATATCAAACCGAAGCCGATTTCAGTGGGAGTATTCCAGACCATTCCTATCAACAATCTCTTGAGACTTGGACCATCCACTATAAAACTGTTCCGGGTGTTACCTCAGCAAGTGTTGGCTACGTGAGTACTGGAGATGTAGCGGGCGGTTCCCATTTCTCTCTTCAAGGTGTCGATACCATCACCTTCGCAGATACAGCTCTCTGGCCTCAGAAGTCATCCTCGCAATCGCTGTCCTCATTGATGAACCTACTAACAACAAAACGTCAGTATGGGAGTAGTCATGGAATCGTCCCTGTACTCGTTGACAGCGTGGTCAGCAACAAGCTTGCCATTCATGTTGGCTCGACCTTTCATATGACAGTCGAAGACAATACGTTGGTCGTAAGTGATCTCCCTTGCCTCGTGGTAGGCATCGTACAGTACCTTCCTACATTGGATAGCAATCAGCAACTTACCAGCACCGTTGGCTCAACAATTTCTGGTGGCATTCTCCTGGATTACCAGACGTACAGGACTGTATATATACAAGAGGCACAGAAGCTTGTGGGACAGAGCAATGGGAGTTTTACCCCCAACTATGTTTGGTTACGCACAAAAGATGATGGTAGTTCGTTGGCACAAGTTCGTAGTGCATTGGACAACGCAAATTTCTATCTGAGCAATGTGAAAGATCGACGCGCTATTATCGATCATTTGCAGGCTGATCCGCTCATCATCTCATTGGTTGGAATGCTCACGATTGGTATGTTTACAACCTTGTTGCTAACAATCATAGGGAATTTGCTAGCCTCATGGTTAAATGCACGGACACGACTTACGAACTTTGCTGTCCTACGCGCTCTTGGCACTTCACCGCGTCAGTTGACGAGTGTGCTGACATGGGAACAAGCTCTGATTTACAGCATTGGATTGGTACTTGGTGTGGCTTTTGGTATGCTACTCTCAATTACGGTTGTGCCTACACTCATCTTGAATAATACAGGTGGACAAAGTGGTTTACCAGCACAAATCATCATTCCCTCAACACTCATCGCTGTCCTTCTCAGCATCATCATAATTTTTATCGTCGCTTCGGGTATGATGGTTTATGTTGTCTCGAAACCGTCTTTGAGCCAAACCCTCCGCCTAAATGAAGATTAACAAAAAAGTAAAAACACTTAAATTCTGAACGTTACCTCCTGGCCTCGGTTATCGCCGCCTCTCTTTATCATGCTAGTAGAGGGAGTTGTCGAGGCTATCTCGCGGCCAGCTTTGAAAACGTGGAGTCGCGCTGGCACGAGGCGTATGGCTTCAAATGCGGAAGGGGCGTCGAGAACAAGGAAGTCGGCTGGTTTGCCTTCTTCGATACCGTACTGTTCCTGGATACGCAGCGTTTTCGCAGCACGGGTGGTAATCAAATCGAATACGTCATTAATCTCTTCGTAACCGCTCATATGACAGAGTAAGACGGCAAGTTGAGCGACGGCCAGCATATCGCCTTTGCCAAGTGGAAACCAGGGATCCATGATGGAGTCGTGGCCGAGGGAGACGTTGACGCCTGCCGCTAAAAGTTCTTTGACACGGGTGATGCCGCGACGTTTGGGATAGGTATCGAAACGACCCTGTAAAGCAACATTATCATATGGATTCGCGATAACATTGACCTGTGCCTGTGCGAGCAGCCGTATCAGTTTGAACGCATAGGCGTTATCATACGAGTGCATGGCTGTACAATGACTTGCGGTAACACGTCCCTGCCAACCTTGCACCATCGTATCGGCGGCCATTACCTCGGTAAAGCGTGATAAGGGGTCGTCCGTCTCATCACAATGACAGTCGATATCGCGGTTGAACTCTTTTGCTAGCGCGAACGCATAGTGGACATCCTCGACACCCATGTCGCGCGTCCACTCGTAATGTGGAATACCACCAACAACGTCACAGCCTAGTTGCATAGCCTTCCGCATAAGCTCACGTCCGTTAGGAAATGAGAGAATGCCATCTTGCGGAAAGGCAACAAGTTGTAGATCACAGATATCGCGCACCTCTTCACGTACCTCCAGGAGAGCGCGTAGGGCGGTCAAGTTAGGATCACACACATCGACGTGACTACGGATGTGGAGCGTGCCTTGTGCCACTTCCCAGCGAATCTCTTCGAGGGCACGTTGCTTGACATCTTCACGCGTGAGACTAGGTTTGCGCTCACTCCAAATCTGAATACCTTCCAGTAGTGTTCCACTCGTGTTGTAGCGTGGCTGACCAACGGTCAACACGGCATCAAGGTGAACATGGGCGTCGATAAATGGTGGAACAACCAGTCGTCCTGCAACGTCAAGTTCATGATCCGCGCTCTCCGACGAGAGATCGGGAGCAATGCGTACAAAGTGCCCTTGCTCGATAGCAATATCCACCAGCCCTTGCTGACGATGCAGTTGGACGTGTCTTAGCAGAAGGTCATACGACATATACACTCCTCAATCATAGGAAAGTTCTCCCTGTATGACAGAGAGAACAATAAAAACTCTGTACTATATGAAATCATACAATACTGTACCTTCGGTCTCACAAAACATTTCCATTATACCAGATAAAAAACCTTTTCCATTGATGTTTGGAAAGCTCTGCCATAAAAGCGTTTTTCCTTTTCTTGACAATACGCAACTTGCTTAGTTATACTTGAGGCAACACCTTAACCCCTTATCCAAATTAGGTAGAGTAGCATGTCTCCATGCCTGACGTGTATCAACGCGTTCAGCTATGCTATTTTGTGTGACGATGCGCTCTACGCTATATACCTGTTCGTCGCAAAGGAGCGCAATCTTGAGTAAGGTTAGAACCAGAACGTCTACGGTAGGACCCTGGACACTGACTACAGAGCGTATTGTCATTGCCGGTGTGCTTGCTGCTATTACAATGGTATTAGGATATGTGCCCAACATCGGGTTTATCCCTATTCCCACTATCGCAGGTCACGCAACCATTGAACATATCCCCACCATTCTTGGTGGCATAGTAGCAGGTCCCATTGTCGGTCTTATCTCCGGCCTCATATTCGGTATTGTGAGCCTTACCAACCCGCTCGCTACACCTATATTTAGAGACCCCCTCATCTCTGTTCTGCCGCGTATCTTTATCGGACTGGTATCATGGGCCGTGTTTGTCGGCCTCGTCCGTTTCAATCGTGATGCCGCAGCCGCTATTGCGGGTTTCGCAGGTGCGGCCACGAATACTATTCTTGTCCTTGCCATGATCGTTATTCGTACTCATGCCCCGCTCGTAGCACTTGTCCCAATTATCCCGCAGGCTATTGTAGAAGCATTGCTGGCTGCGCTATTGACGGTCTTGTTGGTACGTGCTTTCTACATCCTGGAGGCACGATTGGTACGCGCTCCTGATACAAAGCCGCGTGACGAGCTACCCTACTAGCCATGCTCGAAGTCAACGATATTACCTTCAATTATAGTAAGCTGGCAGAGCAAGATGCACCGCCTGCGTTACACAATATCAATTTGAGCATTCATGAAGGCGAAACTGTCGCGCTTATTGGACAAAATGGCTCTGGCAAAAGCACACTTGCAAAGATGCTGGCGGCGGTGCTACGACCTGATAGCGGGATGGTGCTTGTCGATGGCTTACGCACTGATACTGGTGGCGAGGAAATATGGACGATTCGGCAGCGTGTGGGTATGGTTTTTCAGAATCCAGATGACCAACTGGTAGCGAATACAGTTATTGACGATATCGCCTTTGGGCCAGAAAACATTGGGCTACCTCGCTTCGAGATCGAGGAGCGTGTGCAAGAGGCACTTGCGATCCTCGGTTTAGAACCGTATGCAAATATGGCAATCAGTGAACTTTCTGTTGGACAAAAGCAGCGCGTCGCCATTGCAGGCGTGCTGGCAATGCGTCCGCGCTACTTGTTGCTGGACGAGCCAACAACGATGATCTCCGGTCACACGGCACGCGTGCTGCTTGATACCTTGCACCGTCTAGCAAGAGAACGGGGGATTGCCGTCATTCACATCACGCACTTTATGCATGAGGTGACAGATTTTCAGCGCGTCATCGTCATGAACGAGGGGCATATTGTCATGGATGGTTCCCCTACCACCGTCTTCGCGCACATCGACGAACTGCAAGCACTTGGCCTCGATGTGCCAATGGTCACGAGATTAGGTCTGAGATTGCGTACACAGGGATGGACGAGGCTACCAGAGGTGCTATTGTCTCCCGAACAGCTAAAGGTGGCTCTATGCTCTTCCGACTAAAAAACGTGCAGCATACGTACCTGCGCGACACACCCTTCGCAGTTGATGCGTTACGCGGTCTCTCGCTGACTATTGAAGCCGGTCGGACAACAGCACTTGTCGGACCAACAAAATCTGGCAAATCAACGGTTGTCGATCTGCTTGCAGGCTTGATTATACCGATACCAGACACGGCTTTTTTTGAGGAAGATGATATTGCAGGAACGAACTTCGATATCGAACGCATTCGTGCAGCGGTCGGCGTTGTGTTTCAATCGCCCGAAGCACAAATCTTTGAAGAGACAGTTGGGAAAGATGTTTCTTTTGGTCCACGCCGTAAGAAGGTTCCGCTTGCAGAGTCGCGTCGGCTCGTACAGGAGTCATTAGAAGCGGTGGGACTACCTTATGAAGATTTTCGCTCACGCTACACCTATGCTCTCAGCGGTGGACAGAAACGCCGTGTCGCCATTGCAGGTGTGCTAGCATTAGAACCCAAGGTGATCATACTCGACGAACCAACGGCTGGCCTTGATCCGCGTGGCCGCCGTGACTTGCTTGACCTGATAGGACGCCTCAAGCACGATTCACATATGACCATTGTCTACGCTTCGAGCAGCCTGCAAGAGGTGATTGAACTCGCCGATACAATACACGTCCTCGATCATGGACAGCTTGCCTTTAGCGGCACACCACACGAGATTTTGCAGCGAGCAGACGAGATTTCCACCCTCGACATCACCTTACCAGAAGCCACGCAAATAGCCCTGACATTGCGTGATATCATGCCCAATCTTCGCACCGATGTAGTAGATATAGCAGAATTGGAGAAAGAAATTCTGGCAAACATGCAGCAGATATCCAGGCAACCAAATCACATCATGCAGGGGAATAATCCATAGCCATGATTGAACTTTCACGCTCCATAACCATCGGACAATACATAAACAACGGTTCTCCGCTCACGCGCATGGATCCGAGGATCAAGTTGCTCTGTGCTCTTGCACTCATCGCGCTTGTCTCGTCAATAGGAAGCTTTGCAGCTTTTGGCATATGTCTTCTCTTCTGTCTCGTGGTCCTCTGGCTTTCGCACATCTCAGCATCTTATATTTTGCGTGGCTTCAAACCATTTACTGGCCTGTTGCTTTTCATCTTTATATTTCAGGTCTTTTTGTACCAACCATCACTCCACGCGCATCTCCTCTGGCAATGGGGTATCTTCACGCTTTCATGGGCGAGTATCCTCTTTAGCATTTTGATTATTGTGCGCTGCCTGTTCCTCTACTATCTGATCTCGATGCTCATGTTCAGCACATCAATTGTAGACCTCACGGACGGTGCAGAGGCTCTCCTCTCACCACTACAAAGAATTGGTATACCTACAAGTGCATTTATTATGGTGTTGGTGATTGCCTTCAAGTTTGTGCCTATCTTCCTGGCTGAGATCGAGCGTCTCATGAAGGCGCAGTCGGCACGAGGCGTGCGCTTCGACAAAGGCAACATCTTTCAGCGCGGCACCAAGATTGCGTCATTGCTGATACCACTTTTCATTAGTGGTTTCAAACGTGCCGAGACACTGAGTGTTGCGATGGAGGCACGAGGATATGGTGGACGACCTGGCTGGAAACGCAGTAAACGTCGCGTTCTGCACTTGCAACGCTTCGATATCCTCGCTCTTGTCCTTACGATTTTCATGTGTATTCTTGTGCTTGTTGTTGCCCTTTTCGCACCATTCTAGCTTATATCTTGTGTATTTCGTCATTTTCACGTCATTTTCACAAGAACTGCGTATTTTTAATGCTTTCCTAATGCCTTTTTCTCCACTTCTGGCGTATTCTTATTTGTGCATGTATCAACGTGGCATGTAGGATTAAGAAGTAGTAAGTGGAGGAATTTACCATGCAACAAACAGCCCCTCTCGGTACTAGCGAAGTACATGGATCATTCGAGCATCCGATGAATCAGCTAGAGGACACATCGAGGCGTCTTCGTCTCTTCTTCATCACAGCACTGATTGCCCTACTCGGTTGGGTCGTCGTACAAACGCTCTTCTCACTCTCGCCTTTTGGAAGAGCAAATCCCTTTGTTGTACTAGGCATCGAATTTGTCTGGTGGCTCAGTCTACTAGCGGCACTCGCCGTACTCTTTCGGCGTGTGCTAGGACGACTTACCGTTTCGACACGTGTGTTGAGGATCGCCGAACAACGCCTTGAGAACGCCAACGAGCAGATTGCACAGAAGAATGCGCTTCTGGAACAATCAATCAAGGACGTGTGGGCAGCACGAAAACGTTTTACATTGCCAGCGAAGGTTGTCGCTCCCGGTCACTATCAAATCCAGGACCTTTTCGGCGGCTATCGCGATGTGCGTGTGCAAAACGATATCGGCAGCCATAAACTCGTGTGTGGCTGTTATGTGTATCAAAAAGAACACATTTGCCCGCACACAATAGCCGCCGCCTCACTTCATCTACGCATATGGTCTATTCTGCGCCAGAAGCAGTATAAACATGAGGTGCCAAAGTTTCACAAGGTCCGATTAGGGTAAACATATTGGTACCAACAAAAAAAAGGTCTGCTACTAGGTAGCAGACCTTTTTTTTGTTGAATAGAATAACAAAAATATGTTATATTAGACTATAATTGATAGATAGAAACCGCTATGTTTTAGCAAAAAAACACCTAAGTTAGTTAAGGAGGATACAGACATGAGTCATTATGACGAGGAAAGCAGCAAACTATCAATTTCTCTATTTGAAGCGATACGTAAGGAAAACGAAGAAGGTACTGAGTATTGGTCGGCACGCGAAATGGCGAAGATATTGGGATACACTGAGTACGGAAAATTTAAGCATGTAATACAGAAAGCTGAAATTGCCTGTGAAAATAGCAGTCAGGCTGTTTCAGATCATTTCGCCCAAGTGAGCGATATGATCGAGGTGGGGAAAGGAGCTAAGCGTAAAGTAGGAGATGTGCATTTGTCACGCTATGCATGCTATCTTATTGTGCAAAACGCTGATCCAACAAAAGAAATCGTTGCACTCGGTCAAACCTATTTCGCAGTTCAAACACGTCGTCAAGAGCAAGCCGATGAGTTAGCTGGTCTGAGCGAAGATCAAAGAAGGCTTTATTTGCGTGGACAACATACCGATCATAATAAGAAGCTTGCAGTTACAGCGAGTCAAGCAGGTCTCGTCAAAGCGGTTGATTTCGCAATCTTTCAGGATCATGGCTATATGGGTCTCTATGGTGGGCTGAAAGCAAAAGATATCCACGCGCGCAAAGAACTTAAAAAGAGTCAGCACATACTTGATCATATGGGCAGCACCGAGCTAGCGGCCAATCTCTTTCGAGCGACACAGACAGAGGATAAAATTCGGCGAGAGAAGATACAGGGCAAAGAAGAGGCGAATAATACGCATTATCAGGTGGGAAAAAAGGTACGGCAGACCATTGAAGAGCTAGGTGGTGCAATGCCGGAAGACCTACCGACACCGACACAAAGCATCAAGCAGCTAAGAAGTCACAAACAAAAACAGTTAGCACAAGATGAGCAAGGCTCTTTGTTCGATGAGAGCTGAAAATAGCATCCTACACAGGATGGATCACAACACGTAGTATCTGCCCCTGGCGACTTGTCAGCATGTCCAATGCGTCTTGATATTCGTCCAAGGAGAAGCGGTTGGAGATGAGTGGCGCGAGATGAAGTTGTCCGGCGCGGTAGAGTTGTAGCGCATAGTTCCAAGAAGCAGCGTTGGCACCAAATATCCCGATGACGTTGAGTTGGTTACGAACAAAAATAGCACTCTCGACGCTCAATAGTGCATTGGTGCCGATTGTTCCTGTTAGAGCAACCTTCCCACCACGCCGCGCTAGCAGCATCGCTTCAACAGCAGCTTGCGCCTGAGCCGTACCTTCAAAGGTGAGGTCGGCACCACGGCCTCGTGATAATGAGCGCACTAGCGTTTGGGAGTCGTCACGACTTACGTTGATCGTGTGTGTGGCACCAAATTTGCGCCCAAGCATAAGCCGATCTTCGCGGAAGCCGACCATCACAAGCGCGGTAGGATTAAATAGATGTGCAAGCTGTACCGCAAGAAGTCCCATCGTGTCATCACCAACGATAGCAATAATATCGCCTGGTAGTGGGTGTGCATGGAGAAAGGCGTGCGCGACAATCGCAGTTGACTCCAAAAGGGCGGCTTCATCGAACGATGCGGCACTTGGCAAAACATGTACCGCCTGCGCTGGTACTGCTACATACTCGGACAGGCCACCGGAACGCGTAAAGCCTAGTTCGTGATAGCCTTTTTCGCAGAGGTCAGTCTCGTTTCTACTACAATTGCGACACTTACCGCAGTACAGAAGACTCTCGCTCACTACCTTGTCCCCAACAGCAATACTATCAACGAGTACACCTGCCGCAACCACCTCCCCAGCCCATGCATGACCAGGAATAATAGGATAATGGTAAAAGCTTTCTGGTCGTGTTCCCCGATAAAGGTCAGCGTCACTACTATCGAGGCTCACAGCATACGACCGTACTAACACCTCGCCTGGTAATGGTGTTGGCACCGCCATATCAATCATCGCTACCTGATCTGGCCCGCTGATCTGAATCGCTTTCATCTTGCCTCCTTGCATATCCTGTGCATAATAGCAACCTCTATTATATCGCACTATGCACGCTATAATAGAGGGATGTTTACCAAACACAAGGAAACACGATGAGATGTGACATTATATTCTTACAGAGATTGCTAGTATAATCGCCAACGAAAGCACAACGCCAAATATAAGATGTAGCTGTGCAGTTTTTTTGATACCTACCACAAAAGCCTCACGGTCCGTAGCTTGTAAAACAGAACGCACATTAGCAAACGCTAATGGAAAAGTCAGCCAGACCGCGAGGCTAAACAAGGGTAGCAAGCGCGTTAGAGCAAAGATAGTGATGGCGACGTAGCTCCCAAGCAGCAGAAAAGCGTGGAAACGTTGCCCAAACTTCTGTCCGAAGCGTACTGGCAGTGTGCGTTTATGAACCAGCATATCGTCCTGATAATCCCGTGTATTGTTCATATTCAGGATAGCAACCACGATAAAACCAACTGGCACACTGGCGGCAAATGCTGACCACGACCAATGCGGAATTTGTACATAATACGATCCCCACGTCATCAAGAAGCCCATTGCGATATACACCATTACATCACCAAGACCACGACTAGAAAATTTGAATGGCTCTGCGCTATAAAAGTAGGCAATTGCCAACGCAGCCAGGCCAAACAATAGAATCACGGGACCGACGAGATAGACAAGTATAAGACCGAGCAATGCGGCAATAACAAAGCATATGATGCCACCACCAAGCACCTGTGGAGCAGTCATCTCATTGCGAAAAATGACTGTCGTTGATCCTAATGATTCGGCATGATCCAGTCCATAGCGATAATCGAAGTATTCGTTAAAGTAGTTCGTGCCGATCTGCAAAAACAGACACGAGAAGAGTGTCAGCAAAAATGTTCCAAGATGGAATGTTCCATTATATGCAGCCACCGCTGTTCCAACAAACACGGGACTCATGGCAGCCGTCAAGGTAAACGGGCGGCTCGTTTTTATAATAACGCTCCACGTCGGAAACGTGGCACGCGTAGGAATTGCCTGTGGTATATGTGTCTCTTTCATAAAATCCTTCCTCATTACACTCATATATATATACGACAAAGTACGAAAATTAGCCACCTTTTGCTGTAACTAAATTCCAGCTTCATCCGTGTACAAAACAGAAGCTACATAGAGGCTTTGAAATGGGTAAGGTACGAGAGGGAGTATTATTACTCTATTTCAAATTTAGCATTTTATAGCTACCCGTATACTGTAGGTAATCCCTCTTATTAGTAGTAACATATAAGATTCAGAAAGGTAATACACATTATGGCAAATGCAACAGATACCGTCGCAAACACCGCACAAGACGCACAAAATCAATACTTTCGTGTAACCGACGAGGTTCCTGAAGAAGTTTGGTATTGGGCTGCACTTGGCTCTATCGTCATTTCGGCAACGCTTTTTGCTTTCAACAAGCGCGACTGGAGCATCTTCGTAGGTCAGTGGCCTCCGACATTCTTGCTCTTTGGCCTATTCCACAAACTTCTGCGTCCTTCACGATAACGTGCCCTTTTGTTAGGATAATAGCCCGCCTATCATGTATACTACATATACATACGATAGGCGGGCTGTTCTGTTGTCGTATAGTATTTCATGCGCTGCAAAGGAGCTTGGATATGCAAAACAATGAAACTGGCAAACGTTGGTCAGAACTCAAAGGTATAGCGATTGTCACTATCGATTCAGGCAAAAAGGTTGGCACGTTAGAAGACTTCTACTTTGAGCCACAAACGAATTCGGTACGCGCCCTTTATGTCAAGACAGGAGCCTTTAGTCATCGTGCCCTTATGGCGGGTTCGGTGAATGCTATTGGTACCGATGCTATAACATTTGGTGATGAGAGTTTACTCATCGGAGAAAAAGATAATGCCCAACTCGCGGCATTACCACTGGGACGTACTTTGCTGACCTATAAAGTCTTGAGTGAAGGTGGTACTGTTGTTGGCACTGTTGGCAACATTGTATTCGACGTAAGTGTCCCAACAAACTTGCGTGTCACAGCATTTGAATTGTCTGGTGGCTTGCGTAACAAGTTCAGTGGACACTATCCCAGCTTCTCATCGACACAAGTGGTTCGCTATGGAGAAGACGTTCTGGTTATCCCTGACTCGGTAGCACTACCGCTCACTCAATCGTAGCGGCAAGAAATACTTTTTGCCTCTTCCACAAGTTGCTCAAACTTCGCGTTAAAAGATTAACGTGAAAAAGAAATGACGTAAGACTACGGTATGATCTTACGTCATTTCTCTTACTTTCCATCTCGCTTTACCTCGTAAACACTAAATAAACTGCTAGCACAACCCCAATAAGGCTTGCTAGAACGGTTAGCAGGATAGCGAAACCAGCTTGAGGATGAAATTGCTCGCTATCTATCGAGCGACGAATATGCAGAAAATTTAACAATGATACAATCATGATGACTACGCCAAGTACTGTCAGCGTCACACCTATAAAAGAGGAATAATGGACTGACGAAGCGGGAAGTGTGTTACTCTTCAGCCCTAACTCACGTAACAATAAACCGAAACGCTCAACGACAAAGCCGAAGGTAATTGTTGCGAGACCAGTTCGTATCCATGCCAAAAATGTCCGCTCATTCGCGAGGTGATCGGTTACTTTCTTACTCGTCGTGACACGTCTTGCAGTGACTTGTGAGGCTGGCGTTACCCTCGTCATCTCTTCCTTCTGGTCCATACACACTCCGTTGCAGAATCGTTTCGCTACCTATCGTATCACAGAAAAACACTCGGCTCATTAACATGACGAGCCGAGTGTTTTTCTGTGATACGATTAAAGTGCTTTACCACCTGTAGTACCTTTTGACAACAAACCCATGCCACCTTTGTACTTAAAGAGATAGAACAACAATAGTATTGAAGGCAAAATAATTGCCAGGCCAATAATGACGCCTATAAGCAGCAGTAATTGTGTACTGGGCGAACTCGCAGCCGCCTCAACAGTCAGTTTTGGCGGAATAATGTACGGTATTTGTGATACCCCCCATGAACCAAGCATGAATGCAGCCTCCGCGATAATCAATGCCCGTGAGATACGATAGTAGCCAAAGTAGAGGGCGGCGGCAGCCACCAAACCAATAATCATCGTAGCGATCACAATAGGTAATGCATGTGCTAGCATACCTTGCCAGAGCAAAGGGGCCGCGAAAGGGGCCTGTGCCAGACCTGCGGCACCAAGTACTGCGGTGACAGCACCTGCGATTATTCCGCGACGACGAAAGAGAATGACAAGATCAGGCTTATTTGCGTTCGTCGCTTCGACAGTCAAGAAGATAGCGGCAACAGTCGCGCACAACGCAACGGCGAGTACGCCTATTGTCAGGGCAAATGGACTGAGCCAGAGACTGCCCAGATTTGTTGATGTCTTAGGACCAGTATCTTGGATATGACCACTCGCGACAGCAGCAGCAGCAGCCCCCAAAAAGAAAGGTGTTATGGCACTAGAGACGCTGAACACGCGGTTCCAAGCGCCCGTCGTCTGCCGTAATCCGTGCGTGCGAAAGATGAACGCCGAGCCACGTAGGACAGTACCTATGAGTGCCAATGTCAGTGGAAAGAAGAGTACTGCGACAAGCGTTGCGAACGCACCCGGAAAGCCTGAGAAAAGGCCAACGACAAGAAAGACAAGCCAGATGTGGTTTGTTTCCCAGACAGGGCCCAATGCTCCATCAATAAGGGCATGTTCCTCTTTCGCCGTTGGGCCAGACACAAACACCTCCCAGACGCCCGCCCCAAAATCGGCTCCACCGAAAACGGCATAGGCAATCAGAGCAAACCACAACACACTGATTACAATGTATGGTAAAGATGGTAGAGTCATAGTTTTAAACCTTCCTCCGACGCCTAGACGCCTACTTGCATCTCTTGCTCTTCTGTCGTCTGCTCACTTTCATCATTTCCGCTCGATACAGCTTGCCATTCCATCTTGGGCAGAGGTTTCCGCCCTTGACGTAGAAGCAACACAATCATTGTAACGGCAAGTACTATGTAAATGGCCGAGAAGACGAGAAAGCTGTAGTTGAGAAATGGGGCCGTTGTAACAGCCTGACTGGTACGAAGCAAGCCATAGATCACCCAGGGTTGACGCCCCTCTTCTGTAACCATCCAGCCAAGTTCCACACAGAGAAAGCTTAAAGGTCCTGAGACCAGGATACCTAAGAGCATCCAGCGATTCTCTGGTATACGACGCTTACGAAGAAAGTAGAATAGCCAGAAAAGAGCGGCAATGGCAAGTATAAAGAAACCGCTACCAACCATACCATCAAACGAAAGATGAACGGGCAATGGATTTGGGCGATTCTCTGGCGCGAACTCGTTGAGGCCAATCACTTTTGTATTTGGGTTGTATCCTACCAGTAAGCTTAAACCATCGGGAATGTCGATTGAGTAATAGTATGTGCCCTTGCCCGTTTGTGTATTGTAAATGGGGAAGCCACCAACATGTAGCGGAACATTCGTTGCAGTATTGAAGACACCTTCCATAGCGGCAAGTTTGGCCGGTTGCTTCTGCGAAAGGTAACGCGCGTTGAAATCGCCACTGACAATCTGTAATGGTGTCGCAATCACAGCCATACCCAGACCTAACAATAGGCCGTAGCGACGATAGGTGTCACGCTTACCGCGCAGCATAGAGAAGGCGTAGAGAGCGGCAACCCCAAAGCCACAAGCAACGTAACAAGCCAGTAGCATGTGAACCGTCTCGTATGGTGTGCTGGGATTAAAAATCGCACTGACCGTATCAATACCAGTCACTTTTCCGTTTTTCACGATAAAGCCAGTTGGCGTGTTCATCCACGCATTCGTGGTTACAATAAACCACGTTGAGGCAGCTCCACCAATGACAATGGGGAATGAGCAGAGCCAGTGCTGAAACGGTTTCAGTCGTCCCCAGCCGTAGAGATAGATCGCGAAGAAAATGGCTTCTAAGAAAAATGCAAAGCCTTCGAACGCAAAGAGTGGTCCGACAATTGAACCAGTGTAGTTGATGTAGGTCGGCCAGAGCAAACCAAGCTCGAACTCAACGATGGTGCCGGAGACAGCTCCAATCGCGAAGATAATTGCAGCAGAAGTTGCCCAGCGACGCGCTAATGTCATCCATACCGGGTCTTTCTTTCTGATCGCGATGCCTTCCGCGATACAAAGCAGCAAAGGTAAGCCCACTCCTAGTACAGAAAAGATAATGTGGAATACAAGTGACGTACCCATCTGGGCACGTGCTGCGAGTAAGTGCGGCATTCAATTCCCCTTTTGTAAGAGCTAACAAAAATGGTATCTTTACGAGTTACCCATAGTTATCACGTTTGATTGTAGGAGTCTGTATACGATGCGACAAGCAGAACTGTTATAGCATTACACGTATGTCATCCCAGCCATAACTCACTTCATCAAGCAGCGCGCCACCAATCTCTATCGGCTTGGTCGCTACATAGTGACCACCTAACGCCTCATAAAAACCGCGAGCTGAGTTATCTGCAAACACCCAGACCAGCATAGAATAGAGTCCGTCCCTCACGAGACGTTCTACTAAAACATGTGTAAGTTTCCTTCCAATGCCATGTCCTTGTACCTCTTGTAGTGTATAAATCGCATATAATTCGCTTGCGTAGGCCGAGTCAGCATCACGGTTTAAGCCACCAACCACGAAGCCCACAATTTGCCCCTGCTCATCTTCCGCGACGTATGTTCTGGTCGTGGGATCGCTCAAGCGTTGACGCGCTTTCTGCTCGCGTAGTGTGTACGAAAGGTTCGCAAGCACCTCATCGGGCACAATACCTTTGTATGTGGTACGCCAACTATCGACGTGAACACGCCCGATTCCGGGTGCATCCTCAACTCGTGCAACTCTAATTGTTTCCATTCTGTCGTATCCTCCCTATGATATAATCATGCTATACATAAAGAAAGGTATCACATGTCGTTGCCAAACGCGGAAAAAATACTGGCTAGCATCAAAGGTTTGCGTGACCATCTACAAACAGACGAAGAGCCACTCGTAACCATCCCTGGTATCTGGGAGAGTGTCCCAACAACTGAGAACGAGCAACGTGCGGTTACATGCGAAATTGTCGTGACGAATCAACGGGTGCTGGGCTATATGCATACAAAATTTCCACGTGAACGGCTCTTCCTCGCAGCGTTTTCCCTTGCCGGAATTACCACACTTTCTTTTCGGCAGAGATCGTTCGATCTGCTCTTCCGCGAACTACTTATAAGTGATGGTGTACGTAAAGCATATATTCGCTCATCACGCGAGAAGATTGAACTGCTTTACCATGAGCTACAATCGGCCATCGCGACCTACTTCCCGCACACTACATCTTCCACACACGTATCAGATAATACGGGTACAGAGGTAGCGGCACGTCCTGCCCCCGTTTACGAGCGCAAAACGATTCGTACTACATTCGAGCAATCGTCGCTTGGTATCACCGTGCTTTTCGTCGGCGGCCTCCTCTTAGAAATTCTTGGCGTCATCGCATGGTCCGTTACAAAGAGCGGGCAGATAGGACTTCCACTGTGTCTTGCAGGCATCTTTGCAGTAGTTATCGCAACACTGACGAGAAGACAACAAGGCTAGCTTCCTGTTGTCTTCTTGTATATCTTTGCCAACTCCTGAGCTAGTTGTTTTTCATGAGCATCAGCAAGCGGCATGGTCGGCCAATATTTGTGCGCGACATCGTTAGCGGCGAGAAACAGGCCGAAGCGATAGAGACACAGTGCTGGCGTTTGAGAAGTATGTATCACCTGCCTTGAATCGAGTGTTACAATGCCGAGACAGCCTGTAGCAGCTTTTGATGCTGCTACAAGATTCCAACTAGCTGTTGCCTGAGCTTCATCAACGGGTATTGGTATGCTAAATGTTGCTAAGTCACAAACAGGAGATGTGAAGCTTTGTACTGCATTGTTTGATATGAGCGAGAAGCTAGATTTTACGTACCATTGCGTTCCATCCCAGGAGATTTGTAAGGGGATGAGATGGTCAACGATAGAGGTAGCGTTAATCTGGTCAACTTGATGCTGCACAACAGGCTTGTCAGCAAGCGTTGTGTAGTCCCAGACAGAACGTGCAGCCGCAAATACATTCCATGCGTGTGTAGTTGTCGAGGCAGTATTGAAATACGTGGACGCAACGCAGAAGGTACGGCAATCTTGCGTTCCAACAATGCAGCCTAGTTGTCCTCCCGCAAAATTGAACGGGGAACAATCGACAAATGAAGCTGATATATCCGTGTCTAACTCGTAGTGTAGCGTTACTTTTAACGATTCATGTGCTATTGATTGTTGCTTGCTCACTGGATCAGTTGTATATATCTCACCTGTTTGGATGACATCATTTGATGCATATGATTGCAGAGCGGCTTGTGTTGCTGCAAGCAATGCGTCACGAGACACAGCAGGTAGTGTGGTAATATCTGCAGGAAAATTGAAATTCCACCCGGTGCCTGATACAAAATTATCATATTTGCAAGTGTCGGTGCGATAGTTATTTGGCACTGATACCGTACACATCTTAGGTGGAAAGGGATCGTCACGCCAGAGTAATGTATGTGTGCCGCGTGTAAGGTGGATTGGAGCGTCAGGAATGCTGCTATTGCTATAAGCTATTGGCAAATGTGGAATGAGCTTGCCATCTAAGAAGAGATGACCCCAACCTACATCCCCACTCGCGTAAAAGTTATCCGTCCCTAGCGTGATTGGAGCAATTGGTGTTGGTGTAGGAGGGACAACAGCTTGTACGAGTTTGTTGCGTATAGAGACATTGCTGCTAATAAGCACAATCAATACAAGCACGACAAGGCTAACCGTTACAATCACCTGTCTACGACGCTGGCGAGGGACCAGGGATAATAGTGGCTGTGGAAGAGATGGTATTTTCTTGTTCGAGACAGGCCCATCGTCAATATCGACAATTTCTATATCCTGGTCGTTTTGATTGTTGTCCTGTTGCTCTTCCTTCATAAACTCTTCTCTCATAATGTTGCCGCGAGTTGCTGTGCAAGCTGTCGTTCTAAGGCATCGGCAAGCGGCATGGTCGGCCAATATTTGTGTGCGGCATCGTTAGCGGCGAGAAATACGCCGAAGCGATACAGAAAGTAGGCAACTGGCGGTGGCGAGACAGCCCCCTGACCAAGTGTAGCCATAGCTAAACATCCTGACGCCGAATTAGTGCTCGAGGCATATAGCCAGTTGATGCCAGCATGTACCAGTACAGCCGGTGCGGGAAATAATACATCTCTTACCGCATTGAGGGCAGTATTGCATGGTTCATTGAATTGTAGCGACATATCGGATGAGACTGGTAGTGATAGCAATGTAACATTCCAACGTGTACCATTCCACAGGATACGCAAAGGAAGAAGGTGATCATAAAGAGTTGCTGTCCCGATGAGTTCAGGCTGATGCTGCGCCACAATCTTTCCGCTTATCGTTGTATACTCCCATGTTGCTTGTGCGGCAGCAAAAACATACCACACTTTCTCCGCAGAGGAAGACATCAAGGATACAGGGATAGTGCAAAATAAGTAACATGCTTGCCCATTGAATGTACACGGGACACTTGCTTCTAGCAGAGTGCTACATACACCATCGAGGCTGTTTTGGATATCCAACTGATAATGCAACGTAGCTTTCAGTGGTTCTCGAGCGCGTTGAATAGGCATTTTTGACGTGTTCACTGCATACCCTTCACCGCGTTGTACCGTTTCGGTAGGGGAATGAGCATCAAGAACAGCTTGAACCGTTGAGGTAAGAGAAGCAAATGAAGGCTGCGGGAGTTGTGCAAGTGACGCTGGAAAGCTGAAAAGCCACGCACCAACTCCCCGTGCCGATTGTGTGAATTGGTCCAGATGGCAGGAATCAGTCATGATATTGAATGGCACCGATATGATACATAATTGCGTGACAAAAGGTTGTGCCTGCCACCGTATCAGGTGATGACCATGCATCAGCTTGAGCGGCCTCTCGTCCATAGGTGCGGGCGGATGTACTACCAATTTTCCATCTATGAAAAGCTGTCCCCATGCGGGGCTAGCATCAAAATAAAAGAGATTGCTATCCTTTCCAACAGTCGCGACAGGAGACAATACAGAGGGTACGATTACTTGCAAAACGCGATTACGTACAGGACTGTAACTACTTAACAGTACGAACAAAAGAAGACTTACAATGGTGGCTGTCGCTACCAGTTGTAAGCGGCGTTGACGTAGAGTAAAACGAGGCACAAACGGCACATAGCCCGACGGAGGAGATGCGACCTTTTGACCAGGAAAGGCGCGAAACAATCTTTGATAACCATCACTGTCACGATTGGATGTGTCATCGTTATCTAAATCAACTATTTCAAGCTCTAAGTCTTCGTTGTTCTCGTCCACGAGAAGTTTCCTTTGTCTAGCTAACCTAAAGGCACTCTTACCATCCCAAACTCACTAGTTTCTCAGCCATTATTGTACACGATTGCAAAGCAAAAAACAGAGGAGACTACTCCCTGTTATGGCGTAGTCTCCTCTGTTTTTTGCGCTCCCTTACAACCCTTGAGCACTTTTAATACTCCACACACCATACTCACCAACACATTGGCCCGCCTTATCGGTTGTACAATAATTGCCGACAATGTTTCCGTCTTGCCGAACTACCCCATCAAAGAAGAGCGGCAACTGTGAGCCGCGTTGCACAGTAAACAGAAAGTGTCGTGACGTATCCAGTACGCCTGTAAATTGCCCTTCAGTATTCAAGCCAATGAAGTAGCCAGTCACACTACTACCATTTTGGGAGATACCTGTCAGCGACATCGGCGTTGTCTTGCTTGCCACTATATTATTGACGGTGCCGCTATACTGGCTAGTCACGTTTGGATAGACACTTGATGTTGGTGTTGGAGCTGCATTGTTCACGATGACAGGCGGATTATGTTGTTGTGGCACACTTGTCGAATTTTGTGTCGTGCTTCTATAATATCCAATGCCCAGGAAAACACCCAGGATGACGGCGACTACGAGAAATGTAAGCAGTGCAATCTCTGTTCGGCTGGTACGAAATATTCTACGCATGGGCACCACAATAGGTCCCGTAGAACGTTCGTCTCGTTGCGTTGTCTTTGGTGTACTTATAGCTTTCAGATTGAATAAAGATTTAGCACGGCGCGATACCGTCACAGGTGGTTGTAACGCTTGCCAAAACTCCTTGACAGTAGCAAAACGAGCATCGCTATCGATAGCCATTGCGCGCTGAATAGCATCAGCAATATACTCAGGTATTGTTGGCACTAGCTCCTGCAAAGGTATTAGAGGGTCTTCGCCGTTCGACATTTTCGTTACACGTTGCAATGCATCTACGGGTACGATGCCTGAGATCATGGCATACATCGTTGCCGCTATACCATATACATCTGTACGAAGGTCTGTTCCCATACTATATTGCTCAATCGCACCATAACCGGGGGAGCAATAGCGCACAGCAGTCGTCGTGGCATCCGTGGTATATTCCTTGGCAATACCAAAATCAACCAGGACGGATTGTTCACCGACCGTCGGTACAATAATATTTGCAGGCTTGATATCACGATGAATAATGGGTGGTTCTTGACTATGTAAATAACTTACCCCATCCACAATAGGCGCGATAAGTGTCAATACCTGCGCCAAAGGGAAGCGCTTATCTGGTTGTTGCTGGCGCAGTGCCTCTAAATTAGGCCCTTTCACATAGTCCATAAACATAGCTGTGTGGTCATCGTTGCCAGGAATACTATACACATGAGGTAGTGCCGGATGCTCAAGTCGTTGCAGCACCTCGCACTCGAATGCGAACTTGTTCCTCTCCTGTTTATCAGGATTGATAAGCTCTTTAAGGGCATATTTCTTGCCATCATCTTGCTGATCACGCACAAGATACACGGCACTGAAGCCACCTTTACCGAGTGACTGTTCTACTACAAAACGATCTTGTATCATATCTCCCGCTGAACGGAAGGGTCGTACATCCTGCATACTGCACCTCGAAAATGTGTTGTGGGGGGAACCCAACATACGTCACTGGCATGCTCTGCCAACTACATTATATTACGTTTTTGAAAAGTAATTAGATCACAGCTACCAGGTTTACCCTATCATATGAGACAATTGAAAACGGTAATCCAATGAAATACACATTGCGTAGTCAGCTATAAGAAGATTATTGATTGAGAGAGGAAGTCGGCAATGCGTAACCTCAAAAGGTTTACCTGTCTTTTTGTACTGAGTTGTATAACGGTGCTACTTGCGCTTTTTAGTATACCACCAGTACACACACACGCAGAAAGTATGTCTTATATTCGTGTTATTCACGCTTCACCAGATATCGGAGTTGTGGACGTTTTCGTAGATGGCAACAAGCTTCTGAGTAGCTTTCAATTCGGTGTTGTCACGCCTTATGTTCCTCTTCCAGCGGGCGGACATAATGTACAAGTCGCACTTATCGGCACAGGAGTTGGAGCGGCAGTTATCACGCAAAAAATCATGGTGAGTCCAAGCACACCTTATACCGTTGCAGCATTGGGTACGAAGGCAGCAGGCTTCTCTCTCTCAGTCTTTACCGATAATAACGTTGTTAGCAATAACGATGCAAAGGTGCGCGTATATCACCTTTCTCCTGGCACAGGAACCGTGAATGTTACGAACGGCTCTAACTCGGTTGTCAATGGTCTGTCATATCAAAAGGCCAGCGACTATGTAGATATTCCTGCTGGCTCATATACGCTTAACGCCGTTATCCCAAATAAAACGGTGCCAATCAGCACGGATTTGAAGCCATGGACGATTACCAGCGTCTTCGCTATTGGCGAGGTCAATGGTATGCCCGATCTGCAATTTGTCTCAACACAGATAGCCGGAATACCAGGAATGCCGGGAACTGGTAGCGACCCTAACGCAGTAGTTAGCGAAAATACATCGCCTCTCACGCCCTGGACATTAGGGACGCTCTTCGCCCTGGTGATCGCGGCAGGTTTCGTGACGCGTCGCCATCTCGCTCGCTTGCATGCATAGAAAAGATAACACAAGAAAACATAGGACACACTCACGAGATTTTCCATGAGTGTGTCCTATTTATGTTAATTGGAGTGAGTCGGAGATCAATTCTCGGCTGGAAGCGATTATGGTGCGTTCCTCCCGAGCGGTTCATGAAGAAGCGATTGAGCAGCGGGTCACATTGCGTTTGAGGGCTTCCTTGCTGGCTGTAGCCAGTGTGGCTGAGGCTACCGAATGAAGGGAAATTTCTCCCCCATCATAAAAGATTGACTCATCGTAGGCCCTTTCACACGGTATAGCCAGAGTATGAAAGGGCCCTTATTTTCTCTTGTGTACGCTCTCTTTACTTTTTGCGTTCCAGTAGAACAGCAGGGATTTTGCGTGTAGTCCTCGCCTGAACCCCAGCGAGACCAGGGAACTTCTGTACCTGGGTACGACCGATGCGGTCCCGCTCCGCGCTATCGACGACGGTAGCTCTGGCCTCGAACGTTTTAGTGCCGAGCTCGACAGTGACATCAGGATGCGCGACCAGGTTGTGATACCAACCGGGATTGGTTGGCGCGCCCCTATTGCCGGCGAACACGTAGATGTGATCACCTTCGGACAAATACGCCAGCGGGCTGATACGCTGTTGACCACTTTTTGCTCCCGTCGTCGTCAGCAGAAGTAAGGGAACACCAGCGAATTGACTCCCAACGTTGCCCCCGTTAGCACGGAACTCTTCGATGATCTGGCGATCCCAGTCATTCACGTCATGTATTTCAGTCATGTGCATCCTCCTCGTGATAGCATTTTCTACGTCTCCTGGGCCTCCCTATCGACTCAGAGACGCTCTGGCACCCATTGCTTTCTGTGAAGCTGTCAATGATATTTGGACCATGCCTCGTTCGTAAAGTAGTAATCCCCGTCGAGGTCCGCCAGAAGACCGGATTGCACGGGATGCCACCCCAACCGCTGTTGGGTCAGTGTGCTCGATGCTGGGCTGTCCAGTGAGAAGAAGTTTCCGAGGAAGCCGAGGTGTTCGCCTGCTTCCTTGACAGGCACAGAGACGACCGGAACGTCGAGGCGACGGCCAATGACGCCTGCGATCTCGCGCACCGGTATCCCTTCATCGGCGACCGCGTGCAGCACTGAGCCTGCTTTTGCGCTTTCCAGCGCCAAGCGGAACAGATGTGCCGCGTCGAGCCGGTGTACGGAGGGCCAGTGGTTCGATCCGTCACCCGGATAAGCCGACACACCCTTTCCGCGAGCAAGAGCGATGAGGGTCGGGACAAAACCGTGATCGCCCTCGCCATGAACCGACGGTGGCAGTCGCACGACTGACGAGCGCACGCCGCGCTCAGCCAGCGCAATCGCCGCGTTCTCCGATGCGATCCGGGGTATGACCGACTCGGCAGCGGCCACGTTCTCCTCCGTCCCAAGACGTCCCGGCGGGAGCAAGTAGGTGAGCATCAATGTTCCCGAGGTGATTACGAACGGCTTGCCAGAGCCTTCGAGCACTACTCCAATCGTCTCGACGGCAAGCAGATCCGTTTGTGCAGCCTTCTCGAAGGCCGAGAAGTCGTGAATATAGGCGGTATGAATCACGCCGCCCGTTGCAGCCGCTCCGCTACGCAGGCTGTCAAGATCGTCGAGGGAGCCGCGATGCACCTCTGCGCCAGCAGAGGCGAGTGACGCAGCGGCTGCATCTGAGCGAGCTAGGCCGAGAACCTGGTGCCCAGCCTCAATCAGCTCACGGACGATGGCAGAGCCGACGTATCCGCTCGCGCCAGTAACGAAAACTCTCATAGGAAATTCCTCTTTTCTGTCTATCATAGCGACAAGTTGTTGCAAAGGCATCATCTTGTTATAATAGACAGTATAGCTTGGACTGGAACATTGGGCAAGCATCACTTCTTGTCTCTTGTTATGTATGCAACACAGAGGGAAACATGTCGCACGAAGAACAGACTGATTTGCGCATTCGGCGCACCCACAAATTCTTGCAAGAAGCGATGATTGAACTGATTACCGAGAACGGGTTCGATGCCATCACGGTGGGCGATATTGCCGAACGGGCCATGATCAACCGAGCCACGTTCTACCGCCATTATCAGGATAAATACGATCTGGTGGCGAAGATCTTTGAGGATACAGCCAATGAACTTGTGGAGAATATGAAGCCCTTCCGCAAAGATACCGGTCATATGGATACGGAGAACCCACCAGAAATCTGGATCCAGTTCTTTGAGCATGTCGCTGAACATACCCGGCTCTACAGGGCGATGCTGGGGAAAAATGGCAGTTCGTGGTTTGCGACCAGGATGCGTGAGTACATCACAAAGATCATGCTTGAGCAACAGAGACGATGGAAACAACAGGGAGAACCTAGTCACCAGATCGATTCAGTCATGCCCCGGGAACTGCCTGTCATACAACTCTCCCATGTCCTGATCGGCACCATCGTCTGGTGGTTAGAGAGCGAAAAGAGCTATACGCCCAGACAAATGGCAACCTGGTTTCACCGCTTTGCGTTTTATGGCTATCTCTCTGCAATCGGGTATGAGGCTCCTACGCCACGGAAGGAATGAGGCCAATCCAGGTCATGCTTCTATTGCAGGAACAGAGATTTCATCGTGTCCTTGAAGAAGTTTGCTTTGAAGCATTGGATCAGACTAGATCGAGCGCATTGGACACGGCAGGCAAGATCGCGAGTGGTTTCTGTACATCATTCCTGACTTCTACCCTAGCTGTGGAGCGGCTTCTCAAATGGTGAGCGGTTGTGCTGCACACTCTTCGCGCCGATTGCTCACTGTCACCTTCTTTACCACTAATGTACAAGATATTGATGGAAGAAGCCTGATGGGGAGCAATTTTTCCAGGAAAGTTCGTGCCAGTGCTCACACCTGAATAAGATGCAAAAACAACCTCAACCACTATCAGCTAGCGCGTACTCGCCTACTACAAGAAGGTGCAACCTCCCTATGGGAAGCTTAACCAAAGGTAATAAGTTGTAATGGTACAATGTGCTGATGAGTCATAAAATATTTGGTAGTCAGCAGGAGCAATACATGTCTATAGCTATCGCTATACTTCAATCTGTACAGGTAGGTACACCACATCATTATGGTACGGTGGGCGCAAAAGAGGTGATGAAGAGGCAATTTGAAACGTCTTTTGTTCGCACACCAGACATGCAATCGCGTTGGCTCTACACCACACATTTGGAAGGCAACGCTCAGGCGGACACGAAGAGTCATGGCACACCCAATCAGGCAGTCTTACTATATGCTGCCGCGCATTATCCTCTCTGGCAGGCGGAGTTGGGACAGCAAGAGATTGGTCCAGGTGGCTTTGGCGAGAATTTTACGGTGGATGGACTGACCGAGCAAACCGCGTGCATCGGCGACATCTATGGCATTGGAGAGGCTCGTATTCAGGTAACGGGACCGCGCTACCCGTGTACGAAGATTGAGAAACGCTGGCAAATACCTGGGTTGACCGCACGAGTCGCAGAGACAGGCCGCACAGGTTGGTATTGTCGTGTGCTACAAGAGGGGAGAGTCGAGTCTGGCATGACCATTACACGCATTGAGCATCCCTACCCTCAGTGGACTATCACATTAGTCAACGACTTCGGGCATTCACGCAACGGCGACATAGAAATGGCACAAGCTCTTGCCGCGTGTCCACTGCTACCCGAATGGTGGGGGAAGTTCGTGCTTAAATGTGCGACTGAGGTAAACAATAATCGCCAACGTGTTTAAGCGTTTGTAAAATTGCGGGAACAAAAATTTATTTGTGAGCGTCTCTATATCAACGGCTTATGTTACTACTAAGGGGAGAACGTATGAGACGCTACGATAAAATTATTCTTGCCTTACTCTTGTGTGGGGTTATCATCATGACTGCATGTAGTAGTACACAGGGGTCTCCTTCATCTCACGGAATGGATTACAAAACGTTGCTGAAGGATTTACAAGCGCACGATACTACCGTTGTGCCTGCCGGAGACGTTTCACAACCGTTTATGCATGCTCAAGGACACATTATTAAAATTCGTAGTGAACAGATTCAGGTATATGAGTATTCAACTGTTGCTGACGCTGATACGCAAGCATCACATACTTCCTCTGATGGCAGTACATTTACAACCAAGTCGCTCACAGGTACAAGTGGTTCCGCTGTAGATTGGATAGCACCGCCACATTTCTATAAGCAAGGACGAGTGATTGTGCTGTACGTTGGGAGGAATAGCACCATCATGCAGATTTTAACGAAAGTGCTGGGAAAACAGTTCGCGGGAGCATAACAAGCGCAAGAATTCGTGTATGTTGGAAGGTGAAAGCTTATGACTATAATCTATACAATATAACGTAGTGGCTATACTAGATTTTTATTTTTTAATATGGTATACTTGTTTCTAGGTCAAAACACTGTTAGAGAAAGGTAGCCCTCGAATGCCAACACAGGAAGAGCGCATCACAACATTGGAGCAAACAACGAGAGAATACCGACCAGTTTTACAAAGCTTTGCATATGAATTAACAATGGTAAAGGGACTAATCATAGACCAAACCAGCATCACACAAGAACTAAGACGAGACATGGATGATGTCAAAACACGACTAGCACGTATCGAGGGACAAACGACACATATGGGAAAACAACTTGATACAATACTCACCCTTTTAAGACCATCCCAATAATACACAAACCCTCCATAAAAGGCTAGAAGCAGTACAAGAGAACGCTTCTAGCCTTCTCTCCCTTCCAACGATTAACATCAGAACATACTAGTACACCAATTTTCATGTGAAGTTTTTTTCGTAGGGACCAGATTGATCGCATCCGTTACTCAATTTATTGAGCGATATCTTTATGAACGCTGTCTACAAGGCATCTCAAACATGGTCTCGCGTGATAAATCACGCCGCGGACGACGTAAACGTGGTCCCTACGAAAAACTGCCGCATCAACATTGGTGAACTAATACTTACCATACATTGAACACAATAAAACTCAATTGTACAATTGAGACATTGCTACTTTTTATCTAATAGACTCATGTAAAACGATGTGGAGGGAGAAAACGTTATGAGGGCAAAGTTACGTTCTTGGTGGAAGGATAAAGTAAAACCTTTAGAGATTGTTGGAGTTGTTGCAATACTCATCATCGTAATCGTGCTGATCTATCTAGTGGTCCGATATGGGCAAACCTAAGCAGAGCTGATCTAAGATGGGCAAACCTGAGTGGGGCGACTCTGAAAGCAACTGACTTGAAAGAGGCCAACTTGAGCAAAGCTGACCTGAGCGGTGCTAATTTAAGCGAAGCCACCTTAGCAGAGACTAACTTGAAAGAGGCTGACCTAAGATGGGCGGACCTGAGCAGTGCTGATCTAAGCGAAGCGGACCTGAGCAGTGCTAGCCTACGCGATGCTACTCTAATAGAAACTAACTTGAAAGACGCAAATTTGAACAAAGCCGACCTAAGCAATGCTGATCTACACACAGCCATAGTTACTTCTGAACAACTAGACCAAGCAATACGTATACCCTATGGATTTCGATCTAAAAGACCAACGTATCAAAGACGAATGTATCGCAGTGCTTTTCCAATTGAAAGATTATAATAATTCTATTAGACATATTACTATTCATAAACACTTAAAAGCATCATTCATCTTTTCTATTACCGCTCACAGCATAGACTACAACACATGCAAATACACATTCATAGTCATGCTAATATTGCTATGCCTTGGCAACTCCTGTACTATTTTCGGATGCACACCCTTTGCCAAAATAAGCGTAGCAGAAAGCAGCACGTTAACTGACAATACGAAGCCGTTAGCTAGCAACATTGACACTCACTTTTCCAGACAGATACAATAAGAGTCTGTAACGATGTCGACTGTAACTATCCCCTCAGACCACCTCTAGCCTAGTTTCATTTACTTCACAAAATACTAAAAATTATCATTGACAGCAGTATTGACAGCAGTATTAACCTTCCTACAAATATAAGTAACTTCCATTTATTGCAAAACGTGTAACTTCTAACGCATCTATTATCCCTAGCTGAAGAAAGCGAAAATACTCGTATGACGATTGTCCGTATTTCTTTAAAAGAAGACAAACAACCTATTCATGCAACAATCCTGATTGTTGAAGACGACGAAGGTATCCGTCTCATGCTCAAAGACTTACTAGCATTTGAAACACCGTACCGTGCCATCTTCTGTATCACTGGGACGGAGGCGTTAGACGTTGTTAGGGAAATCGACCCAAGCCTTTTTGTCCTGGACTATAACCTTCCAGACTTCAACGGCCTCGCACTCTACGACCAGCTTCATGCTATTCAAAGACTGGAAAAGGTTCCCGCACTTCTCATGACTGCAAGGCTTACCGAGGAAATAGCGGATGAAATGAAGCAGCGCAACATCACATTCGCACAGAAACCGTTTGATATAATAGACCTTCTACATGACATTAAGAAGATACTAGCTACGCAAACCACTACTCATCATATATGAGCCTTGCCAGTGAGGGAGAGACGTAACAAAGAAAGCAGAATTGACAGCATATATACAATATGACGGCAATCCTTGCTCACCAATACACAGCTCGAACTAGAGACAGTATTCTTAATTTTTTCTTATCTTTTAAGACCATTCCTTAAATTTTTCTAATAAAAGGAGTGAAAAGATATTCTGTTTTACGTTGACTTCTCAACGAATAAATGATAAAATTTTAGCAGAACAGTTGTGTATCCTCCCAATGAAGTAGACACATCAGTTATTCCTTTTCATGCATAACTTTAAGCCCCTTGACTATCCTTCATTGAGAACAACACATTGTGTCGCGCTTTCACAATGATAGGAGTCATATATGCCTCACGCCCATTTACAAACAGAAGTAAGAGAAGAAGTTGCAATCAAGACTATACTTGCAGTCGAGGAAGACGAAGGAATAGGCGAGATACTTCAATCCATCGTTGCCTTAGAAATAAATTACCACTTACACCTCTTTAATCATCCTTCCAAAGCCTTACAAGCTATCCAAACAATGGCTCCCCACCTCTTGCTTTTGGATTTTCACCTTCCAAGCATTGATGGATTGGAACTCTACGACCTCATGAAAATACTGACAGGAGGAGAAACCATTCCAACGATTATTCTGAGTAACGATACATCCCCCTACTTAATGGAAGGAAGCAAAGAACGTGGGATTGTAGTCGTTGAAAAACCCTTTGAAATGGAAGACCTCCTACACAGGATTGAATATGGGTTAAACTAACCCTTAAGAAAAAAGGGACACGAAAAGATGAATAAAGAAGAATTGTTGCAATCTCTTCTTCAGCAAACGTATATTCCTGTCCTTATAAGTACAGATACAACAAGAGAACATCCAAAGCCAAAGATGCCTATAGCAACAACCACAACACCTACCCAAGTGTGTGGAGCAGCAAAGCTTGTCGGCTATACAAGCACGGGCAACACAATGCCTTCGCTATTTATCGTATCAAGACGAAAGCAAGTAATAGAGATAATCAAGTAATGCTTCCCTCTCTCTTTGTGCTTGTCAACGACCTCTTTTTGGACTACGAACAATGGCTCTCTTCTAAAAGTTAGTAAATCCTTAGTAAAAAGTCATATTATATATTTGGCTTGATACATCTCTAAAGGTTAAATAATAAGCAGTGAAACATAAGTCTGCTTCACTGCTTCAACCAAATTACAAGGGAATATAGTCACTAGGAACGCTTAAAAGCATCATTCATCTTATCCGTTACAGCTTGCTGCATCGAAGGCAAGACATGAGAATACACATCCATCGTCATGCTAATGTTGCTATGCCCTAGCAACTCCTGTACCACTTTCGGATGCACACCCTTTACCAAGAGTATTGTAGCAGCACTATGACGCATATCATGCAGCCGCATATGAGGCAAACCAGCATCACGTAACAAATCAACAAACAACCTACGTATAGACTCTCCAAGCAGATAATCACCATCAGTACCACAGAACACCAACTCCTTATCCAACCACTTCTTACCAGCTTCTAAACGCTTTAGACGCGCTTCATTCTGCTTAGTACGATGCTCTTTAAGAATGTCGATAGCAATATCAGCTAGAAGAACTGTACGACGACTAGACTCTGTTTTTGTCTCGCCCTCATAACTACCACGACCTTTAGCGCGAGTAATCGAACGAGATATACGCATCGTCTTTTGTTCTAAATCAAGGTCATCCCAATGCAAGGCCAACAATTCACCAAGACGCGCAGCAGTCGTAAGAGACAAGATGATAAATGCTTCTATACGACGACCTTTCACCGTCTCTATCAGCTTATTCGCTTGCTCGACGGTTAGCACTTGCGATTTATGCCGACGAACCGCAGGACGAGACGCATACGACGCCACGTTACGAGCAACAAGACTATTTTTCACTGCATGATTTAACGCTCGATGTAACACAGCATGAATAGCAGCAATAGAACCAGCCGATTGACCCTCCTTATGCAGACGAGTATACAAATCTTGCACATGCTGTATCGTCAGTTTGTGCAGTTCAATTTTCCCAAGACCAGGGATAAGATGAACTTTTAACGTTGAAAGGTACTGCTCATACGTTCGCGTTCTAATTGTCAACTTCTCTACATTTTCAAGCCAGTACGGAAGGTACACTTCTAAGGTCTGATGAGGTGCAAGAATAAGCGTTCCTTGTTTCTGCTCATTAATGGCTAACCGTAGCTTTTCCTGCACTTCCTTTTTCGTCTTGCCATAGAGCGTTTTCCGCTCGGTCTTACCCTTGTCATTCTTAATGGATATTTGACATTGCCAACGCCCATCCTTACGATGTGTTATCGAACCTTCACCATGTCCACGCATGTTACGCCACCTTCCTAAGATAGCTAACACCTGCTTTTTCCTCTTGTATGTTTAACCACACTTCCAAAGCAGAGACACGAACCCGCACCGACTTCCCAAAGCGCAGCACAGGCAATTCACCAACGTTTATGAGTTCATACACCTTCGAGCGGCTAAAATTCAATACTTGCGCGACTTGTCCAATCGTCAATAACAATGGTTGCATCACTAATACAATCCGTACTGATGTATCGTCATCAGAAATAGCTACTAACTCTGATATTTTCTTTCTCATCTGTTTACCCCCTGCTACTTGCTTTTTGTAGATTAAGGGGCGCGATATACTTGTCCCGCGCCAGGAAAAACGTCCAGGGGGCGTGCGGCACCCCTACGGGGACCCCGCCGCAGACGCCAACCCCACACCCACCCATATGTACAAGTTTCACTGTGTCCCCACCATTCGAGTGTGGGGACGTAGGGCTAGAGATATTCCCTACCCGCAGGAACCGCCGCCACCCACGCAGCCGCACACTAGCAACAAATTTCGTGACATGCGCTCGCCTTGCAGAGAAAGCCCGACACCCACGAAGGGTGCCAGGCATCGAACACTTGAAGGAGAGAGTTAATCTACACACGCGACGAGTGCCAACCATCAAACCATCGAAGGACAGAGTTAATCTACACATCATGCTTTCCTCCTCTACGCCACTATCGAAGGCAACAACGCCGAACGCCGAGCTTGCTCCAACGAACTCTTCTTCCGACGTGACGACAGCTTCACAGGAGCCGCGTCTACTCCTTCCTTCAAAGCCAGTACATCCGCCTTTTTGAAAAACCGTACTTTTGGACCAGGAATGTGAG